>Ga0209692_10000502_pt1 | contig 88429 bp, 67 predicted proteins | sample tdDd472_FD_187129 | JGI IMG/M metagenome (GOLD analysis project Ga0209692, IMG submission 187129) | Marine sediment microbial communities from the Atlantic coast under amendment with organic carbon and nitrate - tdDd47.2 (SPAdes)... | ecosystem: Environmental > Aquatic > Marine > Coastal >...
GACGCTCAGCGCCGGTTTGGGGCTGCGTTTGGATGCCATGACCACCATCGATATCGGTTTCACCCGCACCAACTACGACCGCTTCTCCAGCGATGCGCTGACGCCGGGCGGCACGGCAGAGTCCATCAAAATTGATAAAATCATGGCCGGTCTGACACTCAGGCTGCCCAATTGATCCAAGTTTTCCCTCCAACGCTTCACTGGCCTGCCCGGCCTCCCCGGGACCGGGCGGGCCGCTTCTCTCTCCCATGAGAGACCTTTCTTCGCATTGTATTTTCATAACATGACAAAGAGGAGGCTTCATGAGCAAGTGCATTGGTGTTGTTGTTCTGTTTTGTATCTCCCTGGCTTCAGCCCAGCTGCCCACGGCCCTGACCGCGGTCACAGAAACCGGCGGAGGCGGTGGTATTCGGGCACAGACATTGGGACAGGCCCACATGGCCGCGGCCGATGATTATTCGGCCCTGTTCTGGAACCCGGCTGCCCTGACCTTGCTCAAGGGGGCGGAGGTGGGCATTCATCCCGGCGTGCTGGATATTCGGAGCAAGACCACGGAAAACGGCAACCGGCAGAGCCATGAACGCACCAACTTTGGTTTTTCCACAGTGGGGGCGGCCTACAGATTCGACAATGTGCTGAATGGTCTGACAGTGGCTTTGGGTTATGATCATCACAGAAGCTATGAACACGTCTTTGCCCCTGAGGGACTGCCCATGCACGACAACCTTTTAGAGGGCCGTTTGAAATCACTCTCTCTGGGATTTGGGCTGGCACTCTCCCCACAATTCTCTCTTGGGATGACACTCTCCCGATTTACCGGCTCTTCTTCCACCTTCTCCTATCTCACCCCTGAGGAGATCGATCTGGCCTTTCCCAGTGACACCACCGGTAATCATTTTTCGCTCTCTCAGTGGAATGAGCTCAGCAATACACAGTTGAAACTGGGCATGCTGGTGCAGGTCGCTCCTCAATTTCGACTGGGCCTGGCCGTAGACCTGCCTGTGGCCATGACCGTGGACTACAACCATCTGTACGAGCGTTACGTGACGCCTGAGGGATCGGTAATCTCACTGCGGGACAGTGCCGTGATTGTCGATCAGCGGGTGCTGGACTATACCGCCTCTATGCCGCTGCGCCTCTCCCTGGGCGCGGCCTGGCAGTACAGAAACCTGATGCTGATGGCTTCTGGAGCCTATGCCGACTGGTCCTCTGTGCGCTATGACCTGCCTGCACATGCTTCGCCCTCAGATGAGGCCTTTTTCGATGAAAATCATTTTCGCGCTGTACTCTCTCTGGGTCTGGGTGTGGAGTACATCCTGCCCAAAGGCGCATTGGTGCTGCGCGGCGGGTACAGGCATCATCAATCGTCACTGCGAGACGCCGCCTTACGGCAGAACCGGCATCTGCTCTCTGTCGGTGTGGGTGTGCCTATCGGACAATATGCCCAATGTGACCTGGGGTATTCCCACACGCGTTATGACCTCCCGGTAAGCGGCTCAACCTGGCAATCTGTTCGATTGAACCAGTACATGGCCGGACTCACAGTACGATTGCCCCGCTGACTGTTTTTGTACCGAATGAAGTCATTGTCCGACCCCCATCGCACCGCCCTCCAGATCTGTTTTTGGAGGGCGGTGCATTTATCGCCAGTTTAACACCTTTGTTGTTGCTAACCGTGGCCGCGTTTTTTACCTTTTGCCATGCAAATACTAAAAACTGATTTTCGACTGACCCGCCGTCACACGGGTCTGGCAGGCGGCATATTGGCCCTTGCCCTGATGCTGCAATACCTGCCGCTCCGTCAATATCTGGACCAGATCAATTATGACCTGCTCATCCGCGTGGCGCCCAAAGCCACACTGTCCGATGATTTTCTGCTCATCACCATCGATGAGGCCGATATCCGGGCGCTGGGGGGCTGGCCGCTCTCCAGGGATTACTACGGCTATCTGCTCCACGGCCTGACGCAGATGGGCGCCCAGGTGGTCGGCTTCGACCTGCTTTTGGACAGTGCCACGCCCGCCCATCCCGAACGCGACCGCCATCTGGCCGAGTTCATGCGTACGGCCCCGCCCACGGTGCTGGCCTTTGCCTTTTCAGAGATGTCCGGAGGTGTTGGCACGGAGCCGATTTGGCCCTATGGGCCCTTTCGCCGGTCCACTGCTCAGGGCTTCTCCAATTTTGGCGGGGCCACATTTCTGCGAAAGGTGCCTGTGGCCCAGGAGTACGGAGACAGCCTGTGCCTCTCGATGGGTGCGGAGATGGCGCGTCTGGCCCTGGGAAGGAATACCACGGCCACATTGAATCGAGGCCGGTTACAGTTCAGCCGCGATGGGCGTCTGCTCAAGTCCATGAAACTCTCCGCTGGCAACGGTCTGTATCTGGGGCCGGTGCAACCCATGTCCGCCCTGCGTCACTGGGGAATGGTGGAGGCGCTTCAGGCTGTGGCGGACAGTTCGGGACGCATCGACCTCAGTGGTGTGAAGGTGTTGGTGGCGGCTACGGCGCCGGGGCTGCCGGTGATTGTCCAGTGGCAAGACGGCCGCAGCGTGCCTGCGGGTGTGGTGCATCTGAGCGTGGCTGCGCAGATGCTAGAGGGGGGATGGCTGAATCCACCCAATGCCCTGGCCGCAGTCCTGATCTTTTTGATGGCGATCGTCGTCGCCTGTCTGCTGTTTCGCTTCATCCAGGGCTGGCGGTTCTGGGCCGGTGTGGGTGCGGCCTGTGTGCTCACGGCTGTGCTGGGTCTTGTCGTGCTCACGGCCATGCATCGCCTGATGCCTGTGGCCGATGCGTGGCTGGCCCTGGTATTGAGTGGGACGGTACTGTCCATTATGGCCCAGCAGCGGCATCGTCAGCACTGGTTGGTGGAGAGCGTGGCGTATCAGAATAGACTCGAAACGACGCGCGAGGCCCTGGCCCTTGCAGAGCGTGAGATGGCCGGCCTCAAAGAAGAAAATCGCAGCACTGCGGCAGTACATACCGAAACCCTGAGTGCAGCCCGGGCCAAAGTGACGGAGCTGGAGAAGCGCCTGCGCGACCTGGAGGTGTATCGCGCGCCGGAGGCTGTGGTCAACCGGTCCTACGGCGGTCTGATTCATAGTTCCAAGAGTCCGCTGAAGGCCGTGCTGGCACTGATCGACACAGTGGCGGCCGGAGATCTGCCGGTGATTGTTCAGGGAGAGACGGGCACGGGCAAGGAGCTGGTGGCCCGGGCCATTCACAGAAACAGCGGACGCAGCCGTGCGCCCTTTGTGGCTGTCAACTGCGGGGCGCTCTCTGAAAATCTGCTGGAGAGCGAACTCTTTGGCCATGAAAAAGGGGCGTTTACCGGGGCGCAGGCGCGCCGCAAGGGCCGCTTTGAACTGGCAGACGGCGGCACGCTCTTTTTAGACGAGATCACGGAGACAGCGCCGGCCTTTCAGGCGCGTCTGCTGCGCGTGCTCCAGGAGGGCACGTTTGAACGCGTGGGCGGCGAGAAGACGCAGCGTTGCAATGTGCGCATTCTGGCGGCCAGCAATCGTGACCTCAAGGATGAGGTGGATGCGGGCCGTTTCCGCGCCGACCTCTTCTATCGCCTCAACGGCATGACGCTGAAGCTGCCGCCGCTGCGAGAGCGAAGCGGAGATCTGCCGGTGCTGGTGGCGCATTTTCTGGAGAAACATGCATCGGCCACAAAGATCAGGGTCTCCGATGCGGCCATGGCTATCATGGCGGGCTACGGCTGGCCCGGCAATATTCGTGAACTGGAGAACACGGTGCGCCGAGCGGCTATGCTGGCTGTAGGTCAGAATCGTTTGCTTGTTCAGGTTGAGGATCTGGGGCTTGATCTCTCCACGGCGCCGCAACCTTTGGCAGCATCGTTTCAAACGCTGGACCAACAGGTGCTGGCCGCGCTCAGGCAGTTTGCATTCTCGCGATCCGCCATCACACAGACCGCCAAATTGCTGGGCGACCGCGACCGTGGCACCATCACCGAGTATTTCCGCGGCCTCTGTTTTGAGGCCCTTGTGGCGCATGACTTTGACCGTACGGCTGCGGCCAGCTTTCTGGCGGATACGGAGGCGACAGAGGTCATCGATCGCGTTTTGGCCAAGCTGGACAGCTATCTTGAAAATATAAAGAAGGCAATGGCGGGATTGGACGATGCACTGCCTTTGAAAAAACAGACGGCCACGGCCTTCAAGGGGCTGCCCAAGGCCTATCATCCGGCGCTGGAACAGGTGATGACGCATCTTAATGGAGAAGGCGCCGTATAATGTTCGGATCTGCTTATTTGGAGGCTCAATAGCTTGAGAGCAAAAGAGTTGATCCTGCAATGGGTCGATGCCTTTAACCAGGGGGATGCTGCTAAAATTGCTGAATTTTACGCGGACGATGCAGTCAATCACCAGGTTGCCGCCCAGCCGGTTAAAGGCAGAAAATCAATTGAAGCAATGTTCTCCACAGAATTTTCACAGGCGGAGATGACCTGCATCATTGAGAATATTTTTGAAGATGGAGAGTGGGCCATTCTTGAGTGGAAAGACCCTTTGGGCCTCAGAGGGTGTGGTTTTTTTCATGTTCAAAATGGCAAAATTGTCTTTCAAAGGGGGTACTGGGACAAGCTCTCGTTTTTAAGAATGCATGGCCTGCCAATACCCGCAGCATAGCAGAATCAGAACAGAGAGTTTAGATGGTAATTCCGCAGGACTCGATGGACATCGATAGGCTGCGTCCATTCACTCTCGGCGCGCCATGAAACTCCGCGGAACATTTCCGCATTTCCTGTGACCAGAAGGATTGTTTGTTTTCTGGTTATTTTATTTAAAGCAAAAGAAATCAATTACTTAAGATGCAAAATTTCTCTGGCATCACTCTTGCTTGAATAGGTAGTGAACAGAAAAAGAATCCATTCAAACAAGGAGTGACACCATGCGTCAATTGAATCGTTTTGTTGTTTTTTTTGCTGTGCTTGTCATGGGCACGGGACTCTGGGCCCAGGGCCGGAAAACGGGTATGATTTTCAGGGGGGCGTTCTGGCCTGGAAGCGGAGAGCTGGTGGCCGTGTCCACAGGTGAGGGGGAGCGCAGTGTGGATGTGGGTCGCGGCGGGACCTGGCTGGTGGTGTATTCGCGTCTGTCTAAGCGAAATTTCCTGGAATTCAGCATCGGCAGCATTGGTGATGTGAAGACATCCTCCCGTGTTTTTCATGAGGATGAGGTGGATGTTCAATTGATGACGCCTTTCACTTTGGGACTGCGTCATCATCTCATTGATCTGGAAAACAGCCTGGCCATTCAGCCCTATGTAGGGGCCGGCGGCGGCCCGTATTGGCTCAGCGACGTGCATGTCTGGGATGACAGAGAGGATGCGGAAATCTCCATTGGCGGCAAGCTGGTGCCCGGACTTTATGGGTGTGCCGGTTTTGATTTTATGATGGCCAGCTTTGTGGGGCTCAACTTGGATTTTAAATATCATCTGGTGAATCTGGATCCCGGGCATCGGAACTCGGGATTTGAAATGGGTTTTGGGCTGCTCTTTCGCTGGGGCAGCTTTAAGCCCGGCAAATAAATAATACAGGAAGCACATGGCGCAACGTTTTAAAATAGGTTTTATACTTCTGGCCCTGACAGCCGGTTCTGTCATGGGCCAAGGCCTCTCGCGTTCGCGGGGTCTGGGATTTCGCGGCGGCCTGTGGAAGGCCAATCAGGGCGGCGGCGGATTCAGCACCACAGACGGGCTCAATGAGGTGCTTATTGATGATGTTGGCGGTGGCGGGGATATGCACTTTTTTTCACGTCTGAGCGGTCAGTGGTTTTTGGAGATGGCCATTGGGGGCGTGGGCATGAGTGCCATGGTTTCTGAGTCTACGCGAGAAGTGCTTGAGAGTGAGTCCATGGCCCTGTTCAGCATGGGCGGGCGCTATGACTTTCTGCCTGGCAAATTTGGCTCCACCACAGCCCCTTATCTCTCTTTTGGACTGGGATGGTACTGGGGTTTCAGCACAGAGGTGAGCGCCACGGGGCTGAAGAACAGTGTCAAGATTGGGGGAGATCTCAACACCGGGTACTATGCCGGCGTGGGACTGAATATCGCCCTGACCAGCTGGTTCTATTTCAATCTGGATTTTAAGGCCCATATGGTGGATTTCACCGATGACCATCCCTTGAGCGGTGCGTCCATGGGCATGGGTTTCGGTTTCATGTGGGGGCAGAAGAAAGATCTCTTCCGTGTAGAGGAAATCAAGGTCATTGTGCCTGATATCTACCCGGCCTATCTGCCGTTTTATAAGAGTTATCCCATCGCTTTGGTCACTGTGCACTCCACTGTGGGGTTTCCTATTGAAATAAATTTGATTGCCAGCATCAAGGACTTTACGGATCGACCTTCAGAGAGTGGGTTTGTGCGCATCGGTCCCGGTGAGCGGAAAGACATCCCTGTGAAGGCCATCTTTGGCAACCGGCTCTCTGCTTTGCAGGACAGGCAGCAGGCTGTGCTGGACCTGGAGATTGAGGCCCGTGCGGGCGTGACGCATCGCCGGAGCATCAGTGCGCCGCTGACTGTGCATCACCGTAACTCCTGGGACGGTGAGATTGAGCGTCTGCCGTTTTTTGTCACGCCAGAGGCCACAGAACTGTTGGCCCTGGTACGTGCCGCTGCTGATTCAGTTTCGAGCGGAGAGCTTCGGTCTGTGGCCGTGGCCAGGCGGCTGGTGGCGTCCATACAAAAAGAAAAGCTGCGCTACCGCAGTGATCCCAATGTGCCTTTTTATCAGGATGACCGTGTGCAGTTTGCCCAGGAGACCCTGGACCTGGGTGGTGGCGACTGCGATGATCTCTCCGTGCTGCTGGCGTCGCTGCTGGAGGGCGCGGGCATACGCACGGCCTTTGTCGACGTGGTGGATCCGGAGAAGGCCACGGCCCATGTCTATGTGATGATGGACACCGGGCTGGAGGCGGCGGAGATGCCGCGATTGACACAGAATGAGAAGCGTGTGGTGGTGCGCAACGACGCCCAGGGCAGGCGCCGGGTCTGGTTGCCTCTGGAATGCACGCTGCTGCCCAAAGGTTTTGATGCGGCCTGGGAAAAGGGCGCCATGAATTATCTGGAGGACGCAGTGCTGCGCGGCGGCCTCACAGCGGGCTGGGTGCGCCTCATCGATGTGAAATAGGGAGATAGTGATGAGAAGATTAAAATATATCGCGGTAATTTTGTATTTGTGGGCGGGCCTGGCCCTGGGACAGAGCGTGGAGATTCAGTCGATGCATGGCGAGGTGCGCGTGCGGCAGGGCCTCTCTGAAGACTGGTCGCCGGCGCGTACAGGCATGACGTTGCGGGCCATCGACTCCATCCTTTCCGGCGAGACCGGCGGGGCAGTACTCCGGCTTGAAAATGGCGCTTCTTTTCGCCTCGGTTCGTGGATGGTTTTGGATATTGGCGATCTGCGCCGCATCAGTGAGCGTGATCTCTTTCTCTATCTGATGTCTGAAAAAGTCAAACAGCTGCCCGATGCGGAGTCGCGCAGTCTGAAGATTGCCCGGGTCAGTGTGGTGCGTGCAGAGGACCAGTCGCAAGAGGAGAGCCAGACGGTGTCTGAGGCGATGAACCGCGAGCCCCTGGAGTTTAACGGGGCCAGGGCGCTTTTTGATCAGGCCTTTGTCACCAACGCCGTGATGAAAGTGCATCGCCTTTTAGAGCATTATCCACAGTCTGACAATCAGTTCCGCAGCCATTATCTTCTGGGCCAGTGTCACGAAGCTTTGCATCAGTCCGGCCGGGCGCTGGAGGCGTATTGCGCTGCGCTGGCCGCAGCAGAGGAAGAGGGGAATGCCAAGGCCATTCAATCGGCCAAATTGGCGGTGCAGCGGCTGGAAAGCGCGGAGTAGATTGTGACATTATGGGGTTGTAGGCCGCCATCTGAGCGGCCTTTTTTTATAGGTTAAATCAATGGACTGTAAGCGGCAACCCCGATGAATTTTCTCGCTTTCCTTGCATTTGGCCGGGATTCATCGTACAATAAAAAAGCGCAATAAAACCGGGGGAGAAAATGGAATTACAGCGTTTTGAATCGCATGTGCTCATGGTGGGTGCCAAAGAGAAAGACGCGGGAAAGACCACGCTTTCGGAACGCTTGCTGACGCATTTTACAGAGATGGACCCGACCATTTGGGCGGCAAAGGTGACGGTTTTTCGCGACCACGATACAGAGTGGGGTTTCAAAATCTGGGAGGAGGAGAACCGCAATCGCGACAAAGACACAGGCCGTCTGCTCAGGGCCGGGGCCAGCCGTGTGCTCTGGCTGAAATGTGACGAGGCCCATCTGGCGCAAGGCATTGATGAATTATTGAAGCGCCTGCCTGCGGGACCGCTGCTTGTGGAGTCCAACTCGGCTCGTAAAATATTCCGCCCCGGCGTTTTTCTCATGGTCCAGCCCCAGAAAAGCAGTGGGGCCATGAAGCCTTCGGCTGAATCGGTGCTCACCCATGTCGACCACTTTGTGACCGCAAGCGTCACGGATTTCGGGCTGGCCTTTGCGCCAGACCCCCTGGACTCTCTGTTTTTCGATGAAGGAGCATGGCAGTGGCGTTGAGTCAGATGAAAGCGGATTTTGCGACGTATTTCCGTCAAAGTCATGCGCCGGATTGCGTGCCGCTTTCTCGGTGCCTGGGCCGTGTGCTGGCCGAAAATGTGGTGGCAGACTGTGACATGCCGGCCTTTGACCGCGTGGGCGTGGATGGCTATGCCTTTCAGATTGAGGATCTGCATCGTCCCCTGGCCATTGTGGAAACCGTCACGGCGGGGCAGTGGCCACGGCAAAGGGTTGGGGAGGCCCAGTGCAGCCGGGTAATGACCGGGGCGCCGCTGCCTCAAGGGGCCAATACCGTGGTCAAGGTTGAAGACACGGTGATCGATGACGCGGGTCGGGTCTGTATCGACCATCCCATTGCCCGGGGCAGCCATGTCACAACCCGGGGCAGCGAACTGAAGGCCGGGCAACCTGTGTTGCCTGCGGGAACACGCCTCGGCAGAGTGCATCTGGCGCTGCTGGCTGCGGTGGGCTGTCACAGGCCTTGCGTGGCCGCACGCCCCCGTGTGTCGGTGATGGCCACGGGCACAGAGCTTGTCCCTCTCGATAAGAGGCCGGGCGCGGCCCAGGTGCGCAACGCCAACACCGTGCAGCTCTGCGCCTCGGTGCGTGAAGCCGGGGGGCAGCCGTATGATACCGGCATTGTCGCAGATGAACCGGGGGCGCTCAGGCAGGCGCTGGAAGCAGCGCTGGCCGTGCATGACGTGGTGGTGCTCACCGGCGGCGGCTTTGGCGGCGACCATGATTATCTGGCCCGTGTGCTCGGCGAACTCGGTCTGCATGTGCCAGAGGATGACGGCCTGGATGGGTCGGCGCGGCACGTCACCTTCGGTTTCAGGGAGAACCGCTGTGTGATCGGACTTCCCGGGTTTCCCGTGTCGAGTTTTGTGTATTTTGAGATTCTGGTCAAGCCCTTTCTGCTGGCGCTGCAAGGCCATGTGTATCATCCCCTTCGCCTCAACCTGATTCTGGATGAAGCCTGGACGCGGCGGCGCGGCGGCCGCGATGACTGGTCGCCTGTGGCCATTACACCAGACCGGCGGGTGCGCCGCATCGCCTATGGCGGATCGGGTCATATTCATGCGCTGGCCGAGGCGCAGGGACTGGCCCGACTCCCCCGCGATACCGACGGCCTGGCCGCTGGTGAGACCATCGAAGTGCAGCTTTTTCAGTAGGCCGTGTATTTCCGGCTTGACTTTTGATCAGAACCTTTGTAATATTAGCCCGGTTTCAAGCAGTGAGGGGGCGTGTATGCTGTTCGTGGTCACAGGGGGCGTAGAGATTGGCAAATCCACCACCCTGCGCCGACTGGTCCAACGGATGAAGCGCAAAGGTTTTCAGTTGAGCGGTGTTTTGACTGCCACGGATCGCCTGGGACGCAAGTGGGTCACCGATCTTGCCACTGGAAAGCGGCGGTTGCTGGCCAGTCGTCAGCCCGGTGAAGGTCTGAGTGTCGGTCGCTATACACTGCGGCATGAAGCCATTGATTTTGCCAATGCCGCCATCGAGTCCGGCGGCTTTTCTGATCTGCTCATCGTTGACGAGCTGGGCAGCCTGGAACTGAAATCTGCGGGATTTACCGCCGCCTTCGACGCTGTGGCGCAACGCGGAAAGCAGCCGGTGCTGCTGGTGATTCGGCAGAAACTGGTCGATCAATATGCCGCGCAGATGGGCCCCTTTGCTAGCATTTTTAGTGTCACGGGAGAGAATCGTGACACCTTAGATAGAGACATCTTCAAGGCATTGACCGCCAGATAGCGGCACTGTCAGCAACACAACACTCCGAGTTGTCCTCCCTACAGAATTGAATTCCAGGGGATGACGACCGATAGGGTTCGGCGGGAAACGGCCGGGCCTCCCGTGCTTGGAAAGGAGTGGCCCGACCGATTGCATGCCCGTATTGCGGCATGCGTTCCCCCCGGACCGTTTTCTTTTTTGAGCAGGGATCGTCCAGAAATTGACGATACCGTGGTGCTTTGCGCCCGGTTATTCCATAGATCCAAATGCTTAAAAAGGAGATAGCATGTTCACCAAGAAGTTGAAATCCCTGTTGATTTTTTTGTTGGCCCTGGCCACGCTGTTCACCGTAGGATGTTCCAAAGACGATGACGGCCCATTGAGTCCCGAGACTTCGGAATATGTCTGGGTGCATTTTGAAGGCGACTCCACACAGATGAATTTTGATGAGATGCCCATCATGGATGTCAACGCCATTGGCAAGGCCATGGCCGAGAATGACGGCATCTGGCTGAAAGATTTTGTCTCCACCACCTTGATTCCCAATGCCACGGATAAAGACGGCAACACCTATGAGGCCCGCGTGCTCTACTGCTATCGCAATGAGGGCGAAGACGGCTTCAGCGCCTCGGTGAAAGGCTATGCAGACAACAGCTGGGATCACATGAACAAAGGCTATATTCTGGTGGATGCCCGCCGCGTGATCTTCCCCGATGACCTGGTAGACCTGCCCGGCGCCTACAACACCCAGGACGTGCGTCATATCCGCACCTTCCGCAAGTTTGATGTGATCGTTTCAGACTCCTCGGCCTTCACTTCCGTGGACGGCCTGGCCCTGCACAGCGTGGATAATGGTGACGGTGTGATGGAGAACGCCATCGCACTGAGCGATCTGGTGGCCCCGCTGGTGGCCAATCTCACAGGCAAGACCTTCACACTGACCTCTATTGACGGCTTCACACCGCCTGCCGCCTTGACACAGGAGCAGTTTATCACCGGTTATTGGCTGCTGGATTCCAAGAAAACCATCTTCACCCACGCCGATGTCACGTCCGGTAAATACAAGGTGAAGTTTCTCAAGTCCATCACGGTCAACGACTGATGAAAATGCGTCTCTTTATGCCCGCTCTTTTCTTGAGCGGGCTGCTCTTTGCTCAGCAGAGCAAAGACCTGACTGTGCATGTTGAAAATGACAGTGTGAAGGTGATGTACCGGCTGGATGAGGTGGTGATTTACGGCCGCAAGCAGGCCCGGTCCTCCATGGTCACCGAGCTTTCGCCTGTGGAGATCCGTCAGCGCCAGGGCCAGTCTGTGGCCGATGTGCTGCGCGTGGAAACAGGCCTCTCTATCACCACCGGTCCCAAGGCCGAGACCGAGACACGCATCCGTGGCTTCATGGCCAGGGACGTGCTGGTACTCGTCGATGGCCGTCCCATCAATCCCGGTTACTACGGCAAGGCCGATCTCAACATGCTGCCCAAGGACAACATCGCCAAGATCAAGGTAGTCAAGGGTCCGGCCTCTGTGGCTTACGGGGCCAACAGCATGGGCGGCGTCATCAATATTGTGACGCACAATGGATTTGGCAAGCCGTCCACCTCGCTGGATGTGGAGGCCGGTGAAGACGCCACGCGCAAGATCAGCCTGAACCACACGGGCAGGCGAGGTCGATTCTTCTACTGGCTCTCCGGTTATGAACAGCATTCAGACGGCTTCAGACTCAGTGACGACTTTGTACCTACGTCTCTGGAAGATGGCGGTCTGCGTGAGAACAGCTCCTATCACAAGGCGGGCATGAACGCAAAGATTGGTTTTGCGCCTTCCCCCAACACCACCTACAGCCTCTCGGCGGGGTATCACTGGGCAGAGAAGTCCGTGCCCTCCACCACCACGCTTCTGGCCGATATGGCGCGCTACCGCTTTTGGCCGCGCTGGGAGCGCTACGGCGTGAGCCTCTCCGGCCACTGGACGCGTTCGCCGCTGCTGGAGATCAAGGCCGTCACCTTTGTAGACGCCTACAACGATCGTTTTCAGGAGTTCAGTGACGCGGCCATGGACGCGGACCGTCTCAACTTTGACAGTTTGCTGGAGAACTGGACCGTGGGCGGCTCGACAGAACTCTTCTACACACCGGCCGAGTCGCATCGCCTCAGAAGCGGGCTGCACTTCCGCCGTGATCTGATGAATAAAAAACCGGATTCAGATGAAGGCTGGTTCAGTCATCACCATGTGACGGCATCGGTTTTTGCCGAGGACGAATACCGGCTGCGTGCGGGCACGGTAATCACCGCCGGGGTCAGCGGACATTATTTCTCCTCGGAGTCCGATGGCGGCATTGAGCACCTCTCTCCCATGCTGGGAGTGGTGCAGTCGCTTCCCGCTGGATTGACACTGCGGGCCAGCTGGGCCAATGCCATGCGTTTTCCCACCATGCACCAGCTCTACTCCAGCAGTTCAGGCAATGAAGGGCTGCATCCCGAAGAGGCGGACAAAGCCGAGATCGGTCTGGAGAGAAGCTGGACGCTGCTGCCGCAGAAGGGATGGCGTCTCTATGCAGAGACCGCCTACTTCAGAAATCGACTGGACAACCTGATCTACAGATCCACGCGCAACAATCGCTACGGCAATATTGCCGAGGCCGTTTTGGACGGCGTGGAATCGAAAGTGGCGCTGCGTTTACCCCCGTGGTTCAATTTGACGCTGCAATATACCTGGGTGGACGCGGGCCGATCCACCCGCGAGCTGATGGATGAGATGCCGGAACATCAATGGGGGATCAACCTCAGGGGACAATTGCCATTCTCCATTGATTATCACTACGATTTTAATTACTTTCATGAACGCAGTTCTGTGATCTCTTCCACGCGTGCCGTTATGCTGAACGCCTACAATGTCCATCACGCCGGGCTCTCCCGGCCGGTGGGCCATGGGGTGACGCTTCGTATTGAAGGCCGCAATCTACTGGATGAGAATTATCAGGAGGAGCTGGGATATCCGGCACCCGGTCGTCAGTGGCTGGCCGGGCTTTCCTGGAAAAGGTAGATTGTTAACCCTTATTCCGGAGGCCCCGTCGTACCGTGACACGACGGGGCCTCGTTGTATTGAAACTGCGTGTTGTCGATGAAGTTCAGCATCGTCATTCCTTCGTTCTTGCGTTGAGAGACAGATCAGGAGACCGCTTTGTTTAAAAAATATTCCACACTGGATGTCACATTTATCATGCTCATGGCCGCCTGTGGTGTGGCCTTGAAACCCGTGGTCGGGCCGCTGGCCAAGATACTCGGTTCGGCGCTGCTGCTGCCCTCAGGCGCTTTGGCCGGCGCCATCTATATGCTCTGGCCCATGCTGGCGCTGTTGGCCGTGAACCGTTTTGGCACGGCCATGTGGGTGGGCCTTTTGGAGGGGCTGATTGTGATGGTCACCGGGCTTTACGGCTCCCATGGACTGCTCTCGCTCTTAACCTATGTACTGCCCTGCCTGTTTATGGACGTGGCTTTTGTGCTGATTGGGCGATACAGTCGGCCCAGGCTCTATTTCATCCCCACCGCAATGGCCAATCTGGCGGGAGCGGTGATGGTTGGCTGGTGGATCAAGCGCCTCCCCATGACGCCGTTTCTTATCAGTTTGATACCCTCGTTTATCTTTGGCGGCCTGGGCGGCTGGCTGGCCGGCTCGTTGTACGGCGCACTGACCCGCCGTTTTCCCCAGTTTGACCACGACTCCGGAGTCTCTTCATGAATCGCTGTTATCGTTTGATATTTTTTTATGCCGGCCTCTTTGCCGGGGTGCTGCCGAGTTTGGCGCAAAGTAATTTTGGCCAAGGCCCTATCGTCATTAAAATTCTTGAGGGCGAAAACACCCGTGTGGTGCAGGTCTCCAGAGACCAGATCTTTTCCATGCCCGTAGACTCGGCCAGGGGCCGTTCTATGCCGGGTGAACCTGAACAGACCTGGATGGGGGCCTCGCTGAGATCTGTGTTGACTGCGGCGGACATTAATATTAAAAAATTACGTAAACTGGTGGTGGCGGCGCCCGATGGCTATGTCTCCGTACTCACCGGCAAACGGCTTCACGGGATTGAGACGGGCGTCTGTGCCTATGCCATCAGCGGAGAGGCGGTCTTTCCTGAAAATTTTGGGGGTCTGCGGCTGATCTTCCCGGATCAGCGGGGCATGTATTGGGTCAACAGTCCGAATAAAATGGTGGCCCATGTGGGCCCACCGCCAAAGACGGCGCGTTCTTTTCGTCTCTACGGCCTCAGCAGTCCCACGGTGAAACGTGTTCTGCGTCAGGGGCCCAATGGAGAGCGCATCCGCATGGCGGGCCTCTTGAAGCGCATGGCGCCCAAAGCGGAGAGCTTTCATGTGTTGAGCCGTGATTCACTGTGGCGAGAGTATGAAGCTGGAAAGCTCGTCGCCAAGATGCGACTGGATGCCTGGGAGGACTCCACGTGGAGCATCGGGGGTCAGGGTGTGCCCGAGGGGCTGAAGACCCTGGATCTTTTCTATTTTCAAGTGGGCAGCCACGGTCTCATCTTAAAGACCATGAACGCCCAGGAGGAAGCCCTGTGGATGGAGCGGGTCATCGTGCCCCGCATCGGTCGGGACGCAGACCGGGCAGAGATCGCCGTGACCGTCGTCAAGAAGGATGGCTATCGTCATCCCAGCATGCTGCAGCGTCACTGGATTGGCGGGAAATGGACGCTGGCACGGTTACTGGCTGAGGAGTATCAAAAGACAGACGGCCTTGATTTTCTTGAAATGACATGGTAGTCCGTTGCTGACGCTCAAAGACATTGAATTTGCCTGGGGTGAGGCCCCCATCCTGAAGGGGGTTTCTGCCGAGCTCAAATCCGGTGAGATTGTGGCCCTTCGTGGTGAGAACGGGTCGGGGAAATCGACGTTGTTGAAGCTGGCCTCGGGGATGATACCCCATTTCATCAGAGGGCGACATTTCTCAGGAGAGGTGGCGTTTGAGGGGCGGTCGCTGCGTTGTGCGGGGCCCAAGGCTTTTTTCCCAGACCTGGCCTATATTCCCTCTCGGAATCAGACCTTCTACTTTTTGGGCGAATCGTTGAGCGAAGAGCTCTATCTGCTCCAGGCGCTGACCGGTGTGTCGGATTGCAGCCTCCATCAGCGGACAGCGCTTCTTGATGGTGCGTGGCCGCTGTGGCGGCAGGAGGCGGACCGCCCTTACTCAGTCCTGGATGAGGGCCAGCGCTGTGCAGCGCTGATGGCGGTTTATGTGCTTCAGGGTGCACGGCTGTTTTTGCTGGACGAGGTCTTCCGGCAGGCCTCGCCCGTGCTGCTGTCTGGGTGGAAGGTCCTTCTTGAAGCGCTGGCAGCCCAGGGTGGTGCCGTGTTGGCGGCCGCCCATGGCGCCGTTCCCGGTGCCACCGGCCAATGGCATGTCCGCGGCGGGGGGCTAGTATGCGATTGACATCCACCCGCCCGCCATCTTCAGTGCCGGAACGCCCTTTTTCTTTTAATCGTTTGGATGAGGTATTTTCCACGCATCAGCACTGCCGGATGATTGGCAGTGCCCCTGTGGATCTCCATCACTGGCTGGTCGAGTGTCTTGGGCTGGACAGGGCTGGACGCTCTCCGCACAGGCTCTGGGGTGCTGAGGCCGAGGCGCTGGCCCGCATGGGCCGTGACACCGGCTGGCTGATCGACGGCGTACCGCTGGCCTTCTTTACCGGCAGCGTGCTGGAGGAGACGGCACGGGCCGTGGCCATTCGTAATTATCGGCTCCGGCCCACAGCGTTCGATAGAAATGAGGCACAGAGTCTGCTCACAGCACTGGGTCTTGAGGGTCTTGCGTCCCGTGCGCCTGATCAGCTCTCCGATGGCGAGACCAAGCTGCTCTGGCTGGCCCTGCAATGGGCCAAGCGCCCCCGTCGATTGTTCATCGACAGTCTTACTGTGGGGCTCTCGGCCGGAACGGTGCAGCGTGTGGCGGGTTTCCTGGCCGCATCGGATCACCGTCCGGCACTGGTGGTGGGATTGAGAAGCGGCGAGGTGTTTCTCCGTGAGCTTGAGGGCCTGGGGCAGTGGATTGATATGGATGCGGAGGCGCTGTTTGACTGAGGGGACAACAAGGGCCGGTGCGCATCCCGCCGTGCTTCTCTTTCTCGGACTGACGGCCAGCCTCTGGGCTGTGGCAGACCGTGTGGGCGCCATGTCGCTCTTCTGGCTGGTGGCGCTCTGCGCCATGGTCTATCACGAATCACCCGCCGCCTTCGGTCATTTTTTCCGCAGGCTCTCCAAGCTGGCGGTGACGCTGCTGCTGGTCTCTGTGCTGCAGATCGTCTTCAGACGCCAGGGTGAACCGCTGTGGGCGGTACGGGGTGTTGTGCTGATCACCCATGACGGCGGTCTTGAGGCCGTGCTGCTCTGGATCCGTTTCCTCATTCTCTTTGCTTTGGCAGTACTCATGGCCGGTATCCGCCTCTTTGAGTTTCTTGTGCTGCTGAGCCGCTGGCGCGTGCCGCTGCAGTTCAGCCTGCTTCTGGCGATGACGTTGAAGCTGATTCCCTTCATGTTCAAAGAGGCCAAGCGCGTGCTCTTCTATTTTCGGTTTTCGGGGTTGAGGATGACGCAGCTCAGCATGAAGGACCGTTTTCGTGCCGTACGCGAGATGATGACAGCGCTGCTCATCCGGAGCATGACCTATCTTTTTGATACGGCCATGGCCCTTGAAATGCGCGGTTGGGGGGGGGCTGCAGGAGTACGCCTGCACCTGCCGCTGCCGTTATCGTCTAAAGATCAGTGTCTTCTCCTGGCCGGGCTGGGTGTCAATCTGGCGGGTTTGTATTATTATTGGATCAGATAAAGGGCGTTGACCATGCATGCATTTCAGATCTGTGGGTATTCAAAATCAGGAAAAACCACCACTGCCGAGGCTTTGATCCGTCAGCTCTCAGCGGGCGGCGTTGCAGTGGCTTCGGTCAAGGATATCCATTTTGAAGGCTTCGGCATCGATACCGAGGGCAAGAACACGCAGCGCCACCGTGCCGCCGGCGCAAATCCCGTGGTTGCCCGCAGCGCCGGAGAGACGGATTTTATCTTTAACGGACAGATGCCTCTGCAGGATATCGTCTGCCATATCACCGCGGATTGGCTGGTTGTGGAGGGCTACAACGATTTTCCGCTGCCTAAGATTGTCTGCGGCAAAACAGAAGAAGAGGTGGATGCGCTGCTGGATCGCCGCACCTTTGCCATTGCCGGCGTTTTTGCTGCCCATCATAAAGAATACAGGGGGATTCGTGTCTATAATCCTCTGGACGCAGCGGATCTCATCGATTTACTGCGCACAGTCAAGTCACGTGTTTTCCCCATGCTCCCCTATGTGGATTCGGCCTGCTGCCGGCTCTGCGGGCTGGACTGTGCCGGTTTTATCGAGGCGGTGATTCAGGGAGAGAAATGCTTTGCCGACTGCCGGATTGGAGATTCTGTGGTCACATTGAAAGTGGACGGGCGTGAGCTGCCCATGGTGCCCTTTGTGCAGCGGCTGCTTCGCAATGCCGTGCTTGGCGTGGCCGGAGAGCTGCAAGGCTACCGTGTGGGTGCGCCTCTTGAAATTGAGATCGACAAGCGCTGAGTCCGTTGAACCGGCGGTACATAGGCCCCTTTTGTTGGGAGAGGCGTCTTGAATTGTGAGCGTGTTCTGCAACTCTGTCGCACCGTTTTCGTAAGAAACAATGCCCCCCACCGTTCAATTGTGCAGGAGTCAATCGATGAAACGTCTAATCTCTCTTTTTTTTGCGGCTTTATTTTTAATGACAGGCTGCAACACCACGATTAATAAATCCATTTATATTGAAGATGGCGACCGCCGCAGTTCAAGTGTCAACACGGTGAACGGCAGCGTGATCATCGGCGATGACTGTGAGATTCGTGGACAGTGTCGCAGTGTGAACGGCGCCATTCGTATGGGCACCGGCAGCAAGACGCGCAGCCTGCAGGCCGTAAACGGAAGCATTACCATTGGACCTGAATGTATGATTTCAGGCACTGTGGAGTCGGTGAACGGTTCTGTCCGCGCCGGACGAGACGTTAAAATTCGCAAAGGCCTGAAGACGATTAATGGCGATATCGATCTCACCGGTGTCTCAGTAGGCGGTGATGTGAAGACACACAATGGAAACATGACGCTGTCGGCAGGCACTGAGATAGAGGGTGATATCCTGGTGAAGCGCAGCAAAAGCAACCGTCGGAGCCGTCGGCGGCTGACCATCCGCATTTCCGGTAATTCCATTGTCCATGGCGATGTGATTAATGAGGATGAAGCCCTTGAGGTCCGTGTGATTCTCAGTGATGGCGGGCGGATTCAGGGTGAAACGCACGATGTGGAGGTGGAGCGGCGGTAGCGGTCGTTTGTCTATAGCATCGTTGTCAAGGGACGGGCCTGCGGGTGCGTCCCTTTTCCATTCATGATGGGATTGATCCCGTCCTCACTGAAAGGTGAACCCATGCCCTGTTCGACGGATCCAAAAACCTATGGCCTCTCCACAAGGGTGACGCTGTGCGCCATCGATGAAGCCCATCTGGTCATCGTCATGGATCGAAAGAGCCGCATCATCATGGCCGATGGTCGCAAAATCATGAAAAAGGTGGAGGCCATTCAGTCGACCTGTCCCGATGTCCGTGTCAGCCTCATGACCTCGGCGCCTCTGTGTTCCAAGACGCTGGCGTATCTGCAAGAAAATCTCGTGGCAGTACTTAAACGGGATGATTTTGAACTTGATGCGGCTCGGTGCGCCAAACGGGATTTTGTTGCGTGACGGCCTGTGATTTTGTACATTCCATCTTCGCTTTATCTGCAATACCTAAACCCTGACCCTCGTGAATGAAATGGAGGAAATATTCATGCGTAAAATGTTCATGTTAACCTGCTCCCTGTTCCTGACCACTGCTATGGCCCTGCCGCTGCTGGCCCAGGACGTCGACAAGAAAGAAGAGAAAAAAGAAGAGAAAAAAGAGACCTATCAGTTTACCAATGAGATCACGCTGGACCATACCGCGGTCAAGAGCCAGGACCGCACCTCTACCTGCTGGAGCTTTGCCACCACGTCCATGCTGGAGTCTGAGGCCATGCGCAAGGGCCATGAGGCCGTGGAACTCTCAGAGATGTTCAACGTGCGCAACACCTATATGGACAAGGCCGAGCATTATGTACGCATGCACGGCACGGTATACTTTCCTGCCGGTGGCGCCTGCCATGACGTTATTGACCAGCTGCGTGACCACGGCCTGATGACGGACGAAGCACTTTCAGGCTATGTGGTAGACCCCGAGAAGCACAATCACAGTGAAGTCCATCGCGTACTCAACGGCATCGTAGACGGCGTGGTCAAGGGCCGCCGCAGCGCCCCCACACCGGTATGGAAAAATGCCTTTGAGGCGGCGCTGAACGTCTATCTGGGCACGCCGCCGGAGACCTTTGAATACGAGGGTAAGAGCTACACCCCTGTCGAGTTTGCTCAGTCTCTGGATCTGAACCATGAAGACTATGTTGAAGTGATGTCCGATGTCAATCTGCCGTTTTACACCTGCGGTGCGGCCAAGGTGCCCGATAACTGGTATGTCAATGACAACTATCTCAATGTGCCTGTAGCTGATCTGGCCCGCATTGTGGAGCATTCCATTCGTGAAGGCTATACCGTGGTTTACGGCGGTGACACCAGCGACAAGAACTTTGCCTCTAAAAAAGGCTACGCCATTGTGCCCGAGGATGCAGATGCGCTGAAAGAGGCCACCGAGCCTGTGGCCGAGAAAGAGATCACCCAGGAGATGCGTCAGAAACTCTTTGACAATTTCAAAACCGGTGACGACCATGCCATGCATCTGGTGGGACTGGCCAAAGACCAGGCCGGCAATACCTATTTCTATACCAAGAACTCCTGGGGTTCCGACCGGAAATATGACGGTTATCTCTACATGTCCAAGGCCTATCTCAACCTGAATGTCACGGCCATGATGATTAACAAGAACGCCCTGCCCCAGGACATCAAGGACAAATTCAACCTGTAATGCAGGTTGAATTGAGGTGATACGATGAAGAAATTATTATTTACGGTACTCGTTCTGGCTTTGACTGTCCCGGTCATGGCGCAGGAGTCGGATAAAAAAGAAGAGAAGCCCCCGGTTTACGATTTCACCCTGGTGAAAGAGATTCCCGCGCTGGACGTGATCAGCCAGGGCGGCACAGGCACCTGCTGGAGCTTTGCCACCACCAGCTTCCTGGAGTCTGAGATCATCCGGAAAACCGGCAGAGAGATTGACCTCTCTGAGATGTATTTTGCCCGTCACGCCTACACGGACAAGGCCGATCGCTATGTGCGCCTGCACGGCAAAGGCAACTTCTCTCAGGGAGGACAGGCACACGACGTCACCGATCAGATTCGCAAGTGGGGCGTGGTGCCCAACAGCGAATACGACGGCCTGATTGTCGATAAAGAACGTCATAACCATAGCGAAATGGCCTCAGTGCTCACCGCCATGGTCGACGGCGTGCTCAAGGCCCGCCGCCCCTCCAAGGTGTGGAAACCGGCCTTTGAGGCCGTGGCCGATGTGTATCTGGGCCAGTCGCCGGCAGCTTTCGATTATGAGGGCAAAAGCTACACGCCTCAGCAATTTGCCAAAGACGTGGCCAAGATCAATCCCGATGACTATGTAGAGATCACGTCACTGGCCCATCTGCCGCTGTATGAAAAAGTACTGCTGGATGTGCCAGACAACTGGTCTGACGCGTTGTATTACAACGTGGCCATGGAAGATCTGGAAACCATCGCCGATTACGCCATCAACAAAGGCTATTCTATCTCCTGGGATGGCGATGTCAGTGAAAAATTCTTCGATTCCAGAACACACGGCGTGGCCGTGATTCCCAAGGAGTCGGTGAAGAAGCTGACGGAGATTGTGGAAGAGGTGGAGCCCACGGTGGCACTGCGTCAGGAGACTTATGATAATTTTCAATCCACAGACGATCATCTCATGCATCTCCGCGGTATGGGCAAGGATCAGAATGGCAACAAGTACTATCTGATCAAGAATTCCTGGGGCCCGGACCGCATTCACGGCGGCCATGTGTACATGTCCCGGACGTTTTTTCTGATAAAAACCACGGCATTCATGGTACATAAAGACGCTGTGCCCAAGAAGCTGAGGAAGAAACTGGGCATCAAATAGTCTGATTAATATTTTCATGTTAGGGCGCCTTTCAGGGCGCCCTTTTTTTTGCCCGCCACTTCTGTCCGTCCCCCGTCAGTTGATCCTTTTCAGACAATAGACTTATTTCTATACAAAATGTGTAGAAAGATGAAACCGATATGTACACATTCCGTATAGTTACTCAAAGGAGGTGTGTATGAAACTGTTATCGCGAAAAGATGAGCTCATTTTACTGGCAATCCGGTCACTTGAAGAGAATGCCTATGGGGTGACAATTCGAGATTTTATTAAAGAAAAGGCCGGTATCTCTATCCCTTTTGGTGCCATTTACGCACCATTGGCCAAACTGGTGCGTGACGGACTGGTTGAGTCCTACAACAGTGACCCCATAAGTGAACGGGGGGGGCGGAGTAAAATATTGTACAAGCTTCAGCCATCAGGCGTTCAGGCTCTGAAGGAGATGGAAGTAGTGCACGCGGCCATGTGGGGCAGCAATCCGTCGTTGTTAGACAGAGAGTACTAAAATGCACATAAACCGTAATGGCCTGCCCCGGTGGGCGGCCTGTTTACTGCGCCGGATGCTCCCACGAGAGACCCGTCGGGGCGCGCTGCAGGAGTTTGAGGAGACGTATGCGGCGCTGGCCGATCTCCGGCAGAGACCGCATGCCAATCTATGGCTGCTTTGGCAATTGATGCTGATGTGGCCGCCATTATTTAAAATGCAAATGATTTGGAGCCTGGCTATGGTGAAGAGTTATATGAAGCTGGCCCTGCGTTTCATGCAGAAGCAGAAGCGCTTCACAGTGATTAATATGTTTTGTCTGGCCGTAGGGCTGGCGGCCTGCCTGTTGGCCCTGCTCTACGTCCAGCATGAGCATTCATACAATCGGTTCCACCCCCATGCAGAGCGGCTCTACAGGGTGGATTCCGATGTGTTTATGCGTTCACGCTGGAAGTCTTTCAACTATGTACCCGCCTCTGTAGGGCCGGCATTGGTGGAGGGTTATTTGGAAATAGAAGATGCAGTACGTCTCGCATGGCCGGGTTCTATTTACGTGAGCAGGGGGCAGAAGCAGTTCAGCGAGACGCAGATTTATCTGACAGATCCCTCGTTTTTTTCAATGTTTAACTTCAAAGTAAGGTACGGTGATGTCGGCCGCGCGCTCCTGGGACAGGGCGAGGTGGTACTCAGTGCGCGTATGGCCAAGAAGTACTTTGGTGATGCCGATCCCGTGGGCGAGACATTGAGCTGGACGGTGGATGGAGAGACCGAGCGCCTGCGCTACACCGTGGTGGCCGTTTTGGAGAATGCTCCGGCCAACTCGGGGATTGAGTATGGTTTCCTGTTTTCCTTGGACCGAGATCGGCATTACTTTCCCCGGCTTCGAGAGTTTGATGATATCGGCGACAGCGTGACGTTTGTCCGGCTCTCTAAAGACATTTCCCCCCGGGATGTTGAGGTCAAATTGGCTGGTTTTCAGAAGCGTCACTATCCAGCGGCCATTGCAGAGAAGCGGCGTTTTCATCTCATCCACCTGCTCAGCCTCTACAGCGGCCACGGCGCCAAAAGCCGGATGCAGTTTTTTTCCACCATGGCGCTGGTGGTGCTGGCCATTGCCGTGTTTAACTATATCAACCTCTCGCTGGCACGCGCTCTGAAACGTCATCGGGAGGTGGGTATGCGAAAGGTCATGGGTGCTGGCCGCCGTCAACTCTTTCTTCAATTCATCGGTGAGTCAGTGGCCTTTGCTGTGGGGGGGTGGCTTCTGGCCATGGTCCTGGTGACCCCGCTCACCGGCTGGATGAATCAGAATCTCGGTCTGCAGCTTCCGATGGGTGGCGTTTGGACGCCGTTTTTCATCGGATCAGGCCTGGCGCTGGCCGTGCTCACAGGGGGACTTGCCGGCTGCTACCCCGCCATTGTGCTCTCACGACAGCCGCCGATCACTGTGCTGCAGAAGCGGCAGACGCAGACAGGGCGTCGGGCCTTCACGCTGGGCAAGGTGCTGGTGGTGCTGCAATTTGCCGTCTCCTCTTATTTTATCTGCAGCAGTCTGGTGATGCTTCGACAGCTGCGCTATCTGGGCCGCAGCGATGCAGGCGTGGCCCTGGAGAACCGGCTCAGCGTGTATATGGAGCAGCCGTTATCGTTCTCCAGGATGACGGGACTCAAGATGAAGCTGCTGCAACTTAAGGGCGTGGAGCGGGTAGCCTGCGTCTCAAGAACACCGACGTCGCCGCTTTCGATGCGGTTTCTCTATCCCAAACCCTTTAACGGTGCCTCTGAATTTGATGTACAGGTTCGGGGCGACTATATCAAGGCCCTCTATTGCGACGCCGACTTTGTGGAGACCCTGGGGCTGACAGTGGTTGAGGGACGGGACTTTTCGCCTGGCGGGTCGCCGTCGTTTCTCATCAACGAACGGGCCAGGACAGCTTTTAATGCGCAACGCAACATAGGACCGGGCTCTGTGGTGCAGGTACACACCGGCGATGATGTGATGAAGTCGATGGGCATTCGCGGGGTGGTGAAGAATTTTCATGTGATGTCGCGGCGTTGGGCCATGGCACCGGTGGTGCTCTCCACGGAGCCGCCGCCGGAGAGCGATCCCTATCGCTACCTGGTGGTTCAATACAGTGATGGCGCTGCAGGGGCCGTGCTGCAGGCCGTGCACCATCTGTTGAACCGGGAGATCCCCAATCTGCCTGTCACGGTCAGCTTCATGACGCAGGAGTGGCAGGCGGGCAACGCCGGCGCGGCCAGGGAATTTCATCTGGGTGCGGGCATTGCGTTGCTCACGGCTGTGATCTCCGGGCTGGGTCTGTACGGTCTGGCGTCATTCATGCTGGAGCAGCGGCTCCATGAGGTGGGTGTTCGCAAGGTGCTGGGGGCCGGTGGTGGCGCATTGGTCCGGGCGATGGGTCAGCGTTATCTGATCTGGATTCTCCTGGCCAATGGCCTGGCCCTGCCCTTGGCGTTTCATTGGGCCAGGCGTTTTCTGAGTGACTACGCCTATCGTATCACATTGAATGGATCGACGTTCATGGCCACGCTGCTCCTGGGGCTTCTGCTGCTGGGGCTCACCGTGGGCATGAAGATTTTCAGGACGGCGCGTTTAAATCCTGTGGATGTGCTGCGCTGTGACTGACGGCGAAAAGGCCTGTCTGTTTACAGATCTTTTTCTCTGTTCCGGGGTTTAAAGGGTGAATCGTCGATCAATTAATCAGGAGAGTCATCATGCATGTTATTGCCGATGTCTGTATCATACCGCTGGAATCGGGGGTGTCGCTCTCGCCTTACGTGGCGGAGTTTGAGAGAATCTTTGAAGCCGCCGGATTGAATCCCAATCTGCATGGTTACGGCACCAATGTGGAGGGGGAGTGGGATGCGGTGATGGCCGCCATTCGCCGCTGCCATGAAAAGGCCCATGCCATGGGTGCTGTGCGCATCTCCAGCAGCATGCGCATGGGCACGCGTACAGACCGGCATCAATCCGTAAAAGAAAAGATTGCCAGTGTAGAGGCCAAGCTCTAGGGGGCGTCCACAGGTACTGAACAAAAAAAGGGGCAACCAGCTGGTCGCCCCTACTTTTTGTTAATGTTGATCATTTGGTTTTGCGCAGAAAGATATCGCCGTTGTAGTTGTTGAATTTAAACTCCGGACCGCCTGTGCCAATCTTGCCATAGAAGGCATTTTCTATACGTACACGGTATTTGCCGTCTTTGCCTCGGTTTTTCTCTACTACCTGCCTGGGTTTCTCCACTTTGTCCACAGGGAAGTCAGAGTAGACCTCACCCTGTTCATTCTGAAACATGACCTCGGCGTTGAGCGTGGCCGGGAAGGTGATGTCGACATCGCCGTTAAAGGAGGCAAAGGACATGGGCTTGTCCGGCGTGATTCGGGTGAAGGTGACTTTGAGGTGACCGTTGTGTGTGCTGGCAATCACCGAACCGGCGATGTCTGTCAGCGTGACGCGGCCGTTGACGTTTTCCGCTTCCACTTCGCCTTCGATGTTATTGACATTGATACGGCCGTTGTTGACTGTGCTGAGTTTGAGGTTGGCCCGGCGCGGCGTCTTCACCACAATGTCTATGGTGCGGAAGTGAGAGGCCACGTCAATGTCTACGCTGTTGTTGTGCTCCTCTACGGTCAGAGAGGTCGAGGTGACGGGAATGCGGAACATGCCGTTTTTCTTGTCCTCACCGCCGGAAAGCTTGCGTGTCTTGGTCTGTGCCTCAACCATTACGGTGGTGCCGTCATAGCCCTCTACAGTGATGGAGCCGTTGACCAGGCCGCATTCCAGGTTGACGGGTTTTGAGGGGTCTGTGAGTTCCACGGTGACACGGTCGTTTTGTTTCTCCTGGGCCAGCAGGGGGGCGGCCATCAAAAGGGCCAGCAGGGGCAGTAGGAAGTGTGCGCGTTTCATGATAATCTCCTTTATATTCACTTTCACTGTTCTCATTGTTTTAAACTTATTCATTGTCAAAAGGTTACTGCTGTCCGGTTATTGCGCGTCTTTATTGAGAATGAACATGTCGCCGTTGAAGCCATCCAAACTGATCAGCGGGCCGCCTTGCCCCGCACGGACGCGTGTGAGATGTCCGGCTTTGTACACGGTTTTCCCGTTGCGCTTGATTTCATTGAAGATTTTATCGGGCCCGGCCCTGAGGGCAAAGTCTGTATAGAATTCGCCGTTGAATGTCTTGAGTTGGAAGTCGGCGTGAAGGCCTTTTCGGAAGCGCATGCGCACCTCGCCGTTGAGGGCGCCAAATCGGCAATCGGCCCTGGGATTGGCGTCAAAATCGAGTTGCACATCGCCATTGACAGAGTAGGCTTCGCCCGAGCCCTTCAGCCCTGTCATTTCAATGCCGCCATTGACATGCGCCACATCGAAATTACCTAAAATGCCATGAATAGAGATGTCGCCCTCTGTCACGGTTTTGATTAGTATATTCGCTTTGCGAGGCACGCGCAGCTCAAAGTCAAAGCGTACTTTATAGTCGCGTTCACGGTAGTGGCGGCGTTGCGAATGGCCGTCCCGGCTTCGAAAGGGGCCGTCTACGTAAAATTCAATCAGGTCGGCGTCTTCCGTCACATCCAGCACCACAAGCTTCTGTGATTGACTGAGCTGCGCATCGTTTCTTGCCGTCGTGTGGCGAAGCACTTTGAGTTCCACCACCTCTTTATCGTGCCCCTTCATATTGATGCTGCCGTAGACATTGTCCACCACGACGGTCTGGCCGGGTCTGTAGGCATAGCTTTTTTCGATGACGTCGGTCTTGTTCTTTTCGGCCAGTGCGCTGCTGCACAGTGTCAGCAGCAGGGCCGGCGTGATGATGGCTCGGATGATATTCATGGCCTTCTCCTAAATCAGGGCGTCCAGACGTTTCTGGGCGTGGGTTCTGACCGCAGGATCGAGGTCGGCTTCATTGACGAGGCGTGAGAGTGCCTCGGTTTGACCACTTTGGGCGATGAGGTTGATGAGGGCGGTCTGCACCAGGGGTGAGCTTTGATTTTTCACAGTGCCGGCCAGGGTTTCGCGCACCAGTGGACGATTTGTGAATCGCACCAGGGCGTCCACGGCGGCCAGACGGACATTGGTGCTGGGGTCCTCTTTCAGCGTGGTCAGCAATGATTGCAGCACAGCATCGCCGGGGGACTGCATGTGGGCGGCCAGGCTCAGGGCCTCCAGGCGGCGGCTGGAGCTGTGCGCCGTCTCCAGGGTCAGCGAGACCATCTCCTGCATGGCGCCAATCTGAGATTCCAGGGTTTCAAGGCGGCCGTTTTCCCGGCCCTGTCCGCCCAGCAAAAGGCCGATGAGCAGCGCGCCCAGGGCCAGCCCCGCCTGCCATACCGGTCGTGCAGGCCAGAGATGGCGCAAAGCAGCATCTACACGGTCCAGCAGTGAGCGGTGGTCTGCTGCGGCGTTGAGGCCGCTTTCATAGGCCTGAAGCGTGGCCTCAAAGCGCTGCTGGAGGTTGGGTGAAGGGGATTCATTGGGCCAGTCGGTGAGGCCGTTCCAGACGGAGAGCATCTCGTCGCGTGCTGCGGCGCAGTCGGGGCAGATCTCACAGTGCGCCTCAATGGCCTGAGACTGGGCATGGGGAAGTTCGCCGCGCAGCCACGCGACCAGATTGTCCTGTATTTGATTGCAGTTCATGGTCTGTCTCCCTGTGTCATCTGCCGCGTCTCCAGCGCCAGGGCCTTCATGGCCCGGTGTACCCTTGCCTTGACCGTACCAATCTTCAGCCCCATGGCCTTGCCGATATCTTCATATTTCATCTCGTCGTATCGGGCCATGAGCAATATCTCCCGCTGTTCCGGTTTGAGCCGCGCCATGGCCCTTTGAATCAGCGCCCTGGCGTCTGCGGCCTCGGCCTGCAAGTCCGGTCCACGGCCGGCATGGGGCAGGGTGTCTGGTGCCTCCAGGTGCAGATGCGCATGGCTCTTTTTCTTGTAGTAGTCCACCTTGACCCTGTGGGCAATGGTGAACATCCAGGTCAGAAAACGACCGTCGTCACGGTAGGTGTGCCGGTATTTGAGTATGCGCAGAAAGACATCCTGCACCATGTCTTCACTTGCGGCGCGAAGGCCGCTCTGCTTTAGAAAGAAGTTAAAGAGATGAAGCTGATGGCGCTCGAAGAGCGGCGTCAGTTTTTGTAGCTCGCCGTTGCGAACCAGAAGCATGAGTTGATGATCGGTCAAAGGATCTCCCTGGCTGCTGTCCTCATCCTGCTGTGTCTATAAACCGCGTTTCGTGAAGAAGGTTACACCTGTTTTTGACGGCTGGAAATATTCGAGATTTTCCAGTGATGGCCGTTATTTGAATGTGTTTTATGCGTTGGCTTGAATTGCCATTGAAATCCGGTAAAAAATGCTGTATTTTAGAGACCGCAGACTTCTTCTTAAAATACCGCATTGCAGGGCAATATTGATATGGGCAAGGCTCGATGTACACATTGAACGGTCTTGCCGTTGGATCGATTCAGCCGAGTCATTCAGCTTCGAGCTAAAGGGCATACGCCATCCGACTGGGCGCATGCCATGCGATTGGGCGCATGCCATGCGCCCCTACAAGAATATATTCGTTTTATTCATAAAAGCAAGAGGGACTCCATGGCACATGTGAAAAAGAAAAAGGGTGTGATTGGCATTTTAACTGGCGGCGGCGATGTGCCCGGACTCAATCCTGCCATTCGTGCGGTGACCATACGCGCCATTCGCGAGGGCTATCAGGTGATCGGTCTGCGTCGCGGCTGGGCGGGGATTATGGAGATCAACCGTGAGGATAAAGAGGCTGACAACACCAATAATTTTCAGGTGCTGACCGAGGAAATTGTCAACAAGGCCGGCCGCACCGGCGGGACTTTTCTCCACTCCTCCCGCACGCGGCCCAGCCATGTGCCCAGGGAGGCCGTGCCAGTGCATCTCCAGGAGAAGTACGGCAAAGAAGTCAATGATCTCACTGAAGAAGTGCTGAAGAATCTCGATTTTCTGGGCATTGACTATCTCATTCCCATTGGCGGTGACGATACACTGAGCTATGGGGTGCGGCTCTACACCGAGGGCGTGAAAGTGGTGGCCATTCCCAAGACCATGGACAATGACGTACCGGGCACGGATTACTGCATTGGTTTCTCCACCTGTGTGACGCGCACCATCTCGATGACCAATGCCCTGCGCACCTCGGCGGGCTCGCATGAGCGTTTTCTGGTGCTGGAGGTCTTTGGCCGCTACGCCGGCTACACGGCCATGCTGCCCACCATGGCCGGCGCTGCTGACCGTTGCGTGATTCCCGAGCACAAATTTAATATTGAAAATCTCTGCCATTTGCTTTCTGAGGATCGTTTCAAGAACCGCAGCCATTACTCTGTGGTGCTGGTTTCGGAGGGGGCCATGTTCAAGGGCGGGGAGATGGTCTTTACCGATGAATCAACAGATATGTACGGCCATAAGAAGCTGGGCGGCATTGGCGATCTGGTGAGCGCGGAGCTGACCAAGATTTCGCCTCAGTACAACAAGGGTCGCCATATCAATGTGATTCAGCAGAAACTGGGCTATCTGGTGCGCTGCGGCGATCCCGATGCTATTGATTCTGTGGTGCCCATGGCTTACGGCAACCTGGCGTTGGATCTCATTCTCAACGGCATTCACGGTCGTTTGGTCGTCTTGAAGAACGGTCGCTACGACAATATGCCTGTGGAGGTGGTGACCAGTTCCAAGAAGCTGGTGAACGTCAAGGAGCATTACAATACAGAGCGTCTCCGCCCCTATTACAAATCCTTTGAGATGAAACCACTCTTTCTGATGACCAGTGAGCGTGAGAGCTATTGATCGGATTGCTTGGTGTTGTCGGTTGTCAAACGGTTCCCTTTTTGAAATGGGAACCGTTTTTTTTGGGGCATATGGCCAATAAAAGCGGTCACCCCCGAAGGCTCCTTTCGGGGGTTTTTGTTCGGTTACGCAGAGAAGGCGTCAGAGTGAGATCCTACTTTTTGTGGGGCAAAAATAGCAGACCGAGTCACCGTATGGTGAAAAAACCTTTGATAAAAGACGGTGACCTTTTTGAAAAAGGTCACCGTCTCATTTTGTCCTTAACTGGAGGTGTGTTCTATGGCTATCTGTTCGCTGAAAGGGCGCGACACGCAGCATCTGGTTTTCACGTCGGCCCCCTGTCGTGTGCGTCGCATTTGGCGTTGTTGACTGTGCCCCCCGCGCGGTCGGGCCCGTCGGCCCGTTGGGCAAGAGCGGGCCGATGCCATCGGCCTCTATGGAAGACGTCACCCCCGAAGGCTCCTGTCGGGGGTCTTTGTCCGTTGCGCAGAGAAGGAGTCAGAGTGAGATCCTACTTTTTGTGGGGCAAAAAGTAGGCAAAAACCCCTTGCGCGAGGGATCGGTTTTTTCGTGCACGGTCGTCTCTGCCGTTGGGCACACCCCCACACTTCCCCCGACGGTTGCGTTTCTCTCGGCCCGTCCCGCTGGGGAGCTGCGGCACGAGGCATGTCGGTTTCACGCCGGCCCCTTTGCGGGCGCGGGGTGTTTAGCGGCTTTGACTGTGGCCCCCCGCGCGGTCGGGCCCGTCGGCCCGTTGGGTGAGAGCCGGGCCGATGCCATCGGCCTATACGGAAGATGTCATCCCCGAAGGTTTGTATCGGGGATTTTGGTTCGTTGCGGCAGAGCCAGAGCGAGATCTTACTTTTTGTGGGGCAAAAAGTAACCAAAAACCCCTTGCGCGAGGGATCGGTTTTTTCGTGCACGGTCGTCTCTGCCGTTGGGCACACCCCCACACTTCCCCTGACGGTTGCGTTTCTCTCGGCCCGTCCCGCTGTGGATCGCGGGACGAGGCATGTCGGTTTCACGCCGGCCCCTTTGCGGGCGCGGGGTGTTTAGCGGCTTTGACTGTGCCCCCCCGCGCGGTCGGGCCGCTGGCCCGTTGGGTGAGAGCCGGGCCGATGCCATCGGCCTCTACGGAAGATGTCATCCCCGAAGGCTTGTATCGGGGATCTTGGTTCGTTGCGGCAGAGCCAGAGTGAGATCTTACTTTTTGTGGGGCAAAAAGTAACCAAAAACCCCTTGCGCGGGGGAACGGGGTTTTTAGGCACGGTCGTCTCTGCCGTTGGGCACACCCCCACACTTCCCCTGACGGTTGCGTTTCTCTCGGCCCGTCCCGCTGTGGATCGCAGGACGAGGCATGTCGGTTTCACGCCGGCCCCTTGTCGTGTGCGTCGCATTTGGCGGCTTTGACTGTGGCCCCCCGCGCGGTCGGGCCTGTCGGCCCGTTGGGTTTCGGTGTCTGCTTGTATGTGGCATTTGTCGTAGGGGCGCACGGCTGTGCGCCCTGGGAGCAAGAGCGGGCCGATGCCATCGGCCCCTACGGAAGACGTCATCCCCGATTGCTTGTATCGGGGATCTTGGTTCGCTTTGGCAGGGCTGTTGGCGCGTTGGGCTTTACATATGAGGGGCGCGGCGATGTCCACCCTTTATAAAATGGCAGAGCACAGGTCGTCTGCGATTTTTACCTCTTGCAAAACGACAAATCACTGGCCACCTGCGATTTTTACCTCTCGCAAAACGGCAAATCACTGGTCATCTGCGGTTTCTACTTTTCGCAGAATGGCAGATCACTGGTCATCTGTGATTTCTACCTTTCGCAGAATGACAGATCACTGGTCATTTGTGATTTCTACCTTTCGCAGAATGACAGATCACTGATCATTTGTGATTTCTACCTTTCGCAGAACGGCAGATCACTGGTCATCTGCCATTTCTACCTTTTGTAAAATGACGAACCGGCGCGGTGATGGGGGCGTCTCCGGGTGTGGCGCGCCACACCCGGGGTTGGGCGGTATTTGAGCAGCATGATTTTTTCCACGGCGGTCACGGTCGGGCCGCTGTCTGAAGGTTGTGCAGTATAACGGCAGAGATACACGCCTGCGGCCACGGGCTGTCCGTTCTGATCTGTGGCGTGCCATTGGCGGGTGTGGCGGCATGCATTCAGGGTGGTGTTGACCAGCGTGGCCACGCGCGTGCCGCGGGCGTCGAAAATCTCTAAAGTGACCCTGGCGTTTGATGCGGTTTCAAAGGGAATCGTTGTCACGGGATTGAAAGGATTGGGAAAGGCGGGAGAGAGGGCGAAGCGAAGCGGCACGGCAGCGTTTTCTGCGGCCTGGGTTTTTTATGCTAAAAGCGCGCGGCCAATAGAGACGGTTTTTACGGCTTCTCGCACGGTGTTGTCGTCGTCAGTGACCACCACTTTCATCTTGAAGCCCGGGGCCACGCCTGCGCTGGTGGCCGTGGTGCAGCCGTCAAAAGTGCTCAGGTGCACCCACACGCCCACGGGCGGACGGCGCGTGCCGGGTTTTTCTCTGCGGTCAGGCGGGTCTCCCAGCTCCATGCGGTACCAGGTGTAGCTCAAAGGCGGCACGCCACCGGTGACATTGGTCGTGAATGTGCCGATTTGGTTGGCGTTCAGCGTAGAGGGGCCGGAAAGGGCCAGACTGTAAGTGGTGTTGTACTGGGCGGTGTAGGTGTAGGCGCTGTGTTCGTCATCCACGGTTTGCCCGTTTCGAATGCGGTTTGTGTTTCCATCACTCCACTGGTAAAAATAATAAGTCGTTCCTCCGGAGTAGCAGTGTGTGGCAGCTTCCAGGCTGGGCGTTGTGGTCCAGCCGCAATTGACAGTGTGGGGCGCTGTACCACTGACCCCGTTGATCTTGACGGTGGGGCAGCCTATGTTGGTTGAGACGGTGATGGGAACTTTGAGGTTGGTTTGATTTTGTGAATAACCCAGCAGGCCCCAAATGGTGTATCCATTTTCTGTGACCTCTATGAGGCTGCCGCCGTCTAATTGGTAGTATAGTTTGGACATATATGAGTTTGTGCCGATTGAATCTCTATTGAGGAGGAATTTCGTGTCATTCACATTTGGCATGCCGAGTGCCCAATTGGCTGTACGGAGGTCAAGTGAAACGGTTTTAGAGTATACCGGCCCTGTTGCCGTTGTGTCGAAACTATATAAATTGTTGGTGAAAGTAATAGAATAAGCGCCGTAGGGAATGCCGTGGTCACCATCATCAGGGGCTTCAAGTGCTACAATGCTTGACCCTGTAAATGTGAGAAGTGTATCGGCGAAGCGGGTGACAGGGAGGATGGCTCCGTTGGGGTCGACGAGCATATCCCAACGGGTTTTGCCAGTAATTGCGGTAATCTGAACAGTCGATACATCGGTTGTTCCAAAGTTAATAGTTTCAAATTTTAATTCACCTTGATAGCGTGTCTGCGCATGGAGATATAACTGTGCCAAAAAAAAGATGAGGAGAATGAGTATCCGTTGATTTTTCATGGTTGCTGCCTTTCATAATGGATGGATGCGTCTAGTTCATGTTGACCACGGTATTCTGTACGGGCAGGAGAAGATGACCCGATTGTCCTACAGCACTGGGAAATATATAGCTATAGTAACTAAACCGAGGATTCTGGCTGAGGCTGATGTAGTTCAAGATGTGGCCGGATTCTGAAATTTTGTAAAATAAGCTCCGGAAGGCAGTGATTGCCAACAGTTCACCCTGGGGCCCGCAGAGAGTTGGGGGTTGTTCTGTTGTTTCGTGAGGATGAAATGTCCACCGCCAATTGCCTTCGTAGTCCAAGGCGATTGTACCGCGATTCAGCAGCCCATAGTAGAGATAGCCATTGTAGGCAATGCTGACGCCATTTGAGGAGACAATATTGGGGCCGTTGATAAATTCCTCGCCGGTGGCAAACGTCCATCGGAGTTGACCGCCTGGCGAGAGAGAGACAATGTCCCTGTCAGTGCCTGTTTGCGAACGGCAGAGGTATAGGTTGCCCGCGTTGTCCACAGAGACATGGTGCAAGTAATTAAGCCCAGTGAAAAAACGCCAAATCTCGGCGCCGGTTGAAGCATCCAGCGCAAGCAGTGTTTGACCCTCTCCTTTTACATACAGTGTGGCGCCATCTGGAGACGCGGTGATGATATTCAGGCTGGGGTATCCAACGGTTGTTTGCCAACGCTCCATACCATCGCGGGTGATGGCGTAGAGTCTGCCGGGAGACCGGGAGAGGCGAGCGTATAAAGTACCGTCTATACCCATAAAGGGCCGTTGTTCCATGAAGCCCAGTTCAGGTTTGAATACCCATTTTATCTCTCCACTGGGCTTTACAGCCACAAAACCGCGCATGGTCCCGTAATAAATTGTGGAATCTGTACCGACAACCGGTCCGGTAAGCGGATTGTAGGGTGCGCCCAACTGCCATTTTGTGGTGCCGTCTGTTGAAATGGCCGTCATGTTGAGGTTGCGGGCTGCGGCGTAAATAGTGCCATCAGGCCCTACGGCCAATCCATAGCGCAGTGCCCCATAGAGAGAGTCGGGCTGTGGGCTGACTTTGGGTTCATACCAATGGATGTGTCCTTCAGGCAGCAGCGGCCAGGGGGAGCGAGTGATGCCCTGCTGATTCACAATAGCCATGGGCCACGGCGAGTTTGCCAGGCTGGGCCAGGGAATGTCGACCTGGGGGCTCTGGGCGGTGGCGTTGAGTGTGTCTCCATAGATGAAGGTGTATGCAGGCTCTGGTGGTGGCTCGGGGTCTGGGTTGGGCTTAACTGGGTCTTTGTCGTTGGCGCAACCGGCCAGCAGGGCCAGGAGCAGGAGGAGAGTGCAGCGTTTCATGAAGCGGCTCCTTATATTATATATTGGGGGGTATAATTGAAAATAGCGAACGGAATTTGAGAAGTCAAGAAAAATTATTTATTTTTTATTACTATGCTTGGGTTGTTGTTCGTAATATTACTATAAAGTCTCCGGCACTTTCAAAGTGCCGGGGACATGGGGTATGCGGGTTTCAGCACCGGTGTGGCGTCTGTCTTGCTTTCAGGGTTGCTTTCTTTCCGGTGATGTTGTAATATTGAAGGAGATTCCTTGCACATTATCTTGACGGAGCCGGTTCATGTCATTCCTTGCGGATTTGCACATCCATTCTCACTATTCCATTGCCACCAGTAAGAAACTGATCCCTGAGTATCTCGATGCCTGGGCGCGCATCAAGGGCATCTCCGTCGTGGGCACAGGCGACCTCACCCACCCGGGGTGGCTGGCAGAACTCAGGGAAAAACTGGAGCCGGCCGAACCGGGACTCTATCGACTGAAGACGCCTTTTGAAGCGCCTGCGCCGCTCTGCCATCCCACGCTTTCTCAAAATCCCGTCCGTTTTTTGCTCAGCGCGGAGATCAGCAATATCTACAAGCGCGGCGGCAAGACGCGCAAGGTGCACAACCTGGTGTTCATGCCCTCGTTTGAATCGGCGGAGAAGCTCCAGGGCAGGCTCGATGAGATTGGCAACATCACCTCAGACGGCCGTCCCATTCTGGGGCTGGACTCCCGCGACCTGCTTGAGATCTGCCTTGAGGTGGATGAGAATATGCTCTTTGTGCCCGCCCATATCTGGACGCCGTGGTTCAGCGCCATGGGCTCCAAGTCGGGCTTTGACAGCATTGACGAGGCCTATGCCGATCTGGCCGGCCACATCCGCGTGGTGGAGACCGGGCTCTCTGCCGACCCGCCCATGCACTGGATGGCCAGCCATCTCGATCGCTTTGCCATCATGTCTAACTCCGATGCCCACTCGCCGGAAAAACTGGGGCGCGAGGCCAACCGGCTGGACACGGAGATGACGTTCAACGGCATTGTCAACGCCTATCGCAACAACGATCCCAATCAACTGCTGGGCACGGTGGAGTTCTATCCCCAGGAGGGCAAGTATCACTTTGACGGTCATCGCAAGTGCGATGTGTGCTGGGACCCGGTGGAGACGCTGGCCCACGGCGGACGCTGTGCCGTGTGCGGCAAGCCGGTGACCGTGGGCGTGATGCACCGGGCCGTGGCGCTCTCTGACCGTGCAGCAATTGTTGATGACCCCTCACATCGTCCCTACTGGTCGGCCATTCCTTTAAAGGAGATTCTCTCGGAGATTGAGGGTGTGGGCCCCAACTCCAAGCGCGTGGGGCTGCACTATCATCAGCTTATCGATAAACTGGGCCCTGAGCTGCCCATTCTGCTGGATCTGGACCTGGAGACCATCGCCCGCTCCGGCGGCGATGTGCTGGCCGAGGCTGTGGGCCGCGTGCGCCGTCGCGAGGTGTACATTCAGGAGGGCTATGACGGCGAATACGGCCGTATCACGGCCTTTGCCCCGGGTGAGGCGAAGTTGGCCAAGACGCAGGAGTCGCTGTTTGTGGCCGATGCCTCCCGTCCCCGACCGCAGCCGCGTCAGATGATTCCCTTTGATTTGGCCGAGGTGCGGCGGCTTTTGGAGGCGGCTGCGTCGGAAAGTGCTGAGACAGAAGCTGCGGCCGTGGCGCCGGGCATCGATGAAAATCCCGAGCAGGCGGCGGCTGTGCATCACAATGAGGGCCCTGCGCTGGTGCTGGCCGGTCCGGGTACGGGCAAGACGCGCGTGCTCACGCAGCGCATTGCCCGGCTGATTCAGCGGGGCATGCCGGCTTCATCCATTCTGGCGGTGACCTTCACCAACAAGGCGGCCAGGGAGATGGCCCAGCGCCTGCAGGCATTGCTGGGCAAGAAGGCGGAGCAGCCGCTGGTCTGCACATTTCACGGTCTGGGGCATCGCCTGCTCTCAGAGTTTGAGGCCGCCGGGGAGCTGGTGCACTTGATGGACAGAGAGGAAGAGGAGGCCTTTCTCGTTCAGATCTTGAACTGTTCACGTCGCGAGGCTGCCCTTTGGGCCGATGCCATCAGCGTGGCCAAGCGAAGGCTCAATCCGCCGGATCACACCGATGCGGAATTGCTGCCGGTTTATACGCAGTATGAGTTGGAGAAGCGCCGACTGGGCCTGTGGGATCTCGATGACCTGATCTATCGCATGGTGCGGCTCTTGGAGAAAGACATTGAAGCCTTGACCCAGGTGGTGCAGCGTTGGCCGGTGATTCTGGTGGATGAGTACCAGGACGTGAACGAGGCGCAGTATAGGCTGGTGCGGCTGCTGGCGGCCTCTGGGCGGAGCAACCTCATGGTGATTGGCGACCCGGATCAGGCCATTTACGGTTTCCGCGGTGCCGATGCGCAGTACATTGGCCGTTTTCAGCGGGATTATCCTGCAGCCATCACCTATGCACTCTCGCGCTCCTATCGCTGCTCCGGAACTATTCTCTTGGCCTCCGGAGAGGTGTTGGCCCATGAAGGGTCCAGGGGGCTGGCCGGCCTGGATGACGGCGTGAAGGTCAAACTGTCTGAGCATCACACCGCACGCGGCGAGGCGGAGTTTATCGCCCGCAGTATCGAAGCTTTGATGGGCGGGCTGCGTTTTTTCTCTATGGATTCTTCCATCACCACCGGCGCCGATGCGCAGATTGACTCGCTGGCGCAGGTGGCCGTGCTCTGCCGCACGCGGCAACAGTTTGCCGCCATTGAGAAGGCCTTTCACGACCATGCCGTGCCCTGTCAGGCCGTGGGCATGACGCCGTTCTTTCAGAAGCCCCCACTGCGCGGCCTCATTGATGTGGCGCGATGGATCTGGTCAGAGGTGCATCCCCACCTGGAGGCGCAGATTGCCACGGCGTATCCCCAGCTTTACGCCGATCGCGAACGGCTGGTGGTGGCCTTGGCGGGCCAGACGCTGCGTGCGGCCCTGGGGCAGATGGCGGAGCGCATGGGTCTTGAAAATCACGCCGATCTGCCGCGGCTGCTGCGCATGGCCGAACCCTACCGCCGTGACCGCAGGGCCTTCATCCGCGATGTGACCCTGGGCCAGGGCGCCGATGCCTGGGAGGCCAGGACGGAGCAGGTCAGCCTGATGACGCTGCACGCGGCCAAGGGGCTGGAGTTTGACGCAGTGTTCATTCCCGGTTGCGAAGAGGGGCTTTTGCCCTTTCACCGTGAAGGGCTGGAAACAGATCTCGATGAAGAACGTCGCCTGCTCTACGTGGGCATGACGCGTGCGCGGCAGTTGCTGTTCCTCTCCCATGCACGCAAACGGTCTGTGTTCGGCCAGACGCAGGAGGCGGCGCGCAGCCGTTTTCTCGATCCCATTGAGGCCAGGCTGCTGGAACGCGTAGATCCGGAGTACACGGGCAGGAAAAAGACGCAGGATCAGATGGGACTGTTTTAGGGGGCAGGCTTCTCGGTGCCGCCTGAAAAAAACAAATTGATACCTATTCATTGATTAGATTGGAGTTTGCCATGGAACAAAACATCGCTGTCTCCATGCCCCGCATTGGAGATCCGGCTCCGGAGTTCAAAGCCGTGACCACGCAGGGTGAGATCAATTTTCCGTCGGATTACAAGGGCGGCTGGGTGATTCTCTTCAGCCATCCTGCCGACTTCACCCCGGTATGCACCTCTGAGTTCATCACCTTTGCCTCAATGGAAGAGCAGTTTGCCGAGGCTGGCTGCAAGCTGGTGGGGCTCTCCATTGACGGACTTTACAGCCATATTGCCTGGCTGCGCACCATCAAAGAGAAAATTGAATACCGGGGAATGAAAGATGTGGAGGTCAACTTCCCTCTGATTGAGGACATTACCATGGAGGTGGCCAAAAAATACGGCATGATTCAGCCTGGCGAAGATACCACTAAGGCCGTACGTGCTGTGTTTTTCATCGATCCCAAGGGTATGATCCGTACTATCATTTATTATCCGTTGAGTCTCGGGCGCAATTTCGATGAACTCTACCGCGTACTCCTGGCCCTTAAAACTGCCGATGAATTTGGTGTGGCCACGCCTGCGGACTGGCGGCCCGGCGACGATTTAATCATCGGCCCTGCCGGCTCCTGCGGCACGGCCAAGGATCGCATGGACGGCAAAGAAGACATGGTCTGTCAGGACTGGTTTTTCTGCCAGCGGAAGATGGACAAGGAGATGGTGCTGAAGAAAGTGTTGAACAAATAGCCGTACGCTTGCCAATAACCACCCTGACAGGGTCTCAAACCCTGTCAGGGTGCTGTCTTTCCGTCCATTCCCCTTGATTTTCTCTGTTATTCTATGTATTATAATCCATTGTTGCATTGTTTAAGATGCATTGTCCCTCGACTCAATTGGAGGATCCTATGAGACGGATTTCCCTGGCGGCTGCGCTTGTTATGGCCCTGTCGCTGCCCCTGTTTGCCCAGAACCCCCCCATTACCCAGGCCGACTACGATGCTGCGGCCAAGTTTTCTCCCAATCGCATGCGTTCCATGGTCTTTTCCACCTCGGTGCGTCCCCACTGGCTGAAGCACACAGACCGCTTCTGGTATACCTGGGAGAACACTGAGGGCAAGACGTTCTACCTCGTCGATCCCGCACGGAAGAGCAAGACGGTGCTTTTTGACAATGTCTGGATGGCCGCTGAGCTGACCAAGGTGGTGAAAGATCCCTATGATCATCAGCACCTGCCCATCAAGGAGATCAAGTTTGTCGACGGCGACCGTGCCATTCAGTTCTCCGTAACCTCGACTCAGGACGAGGAAAAGAAAGAGGAAGAAGAGGCGGACACTGATTCGACGCAGGTCGATAAGCAGTCCAAGAAGAAAAAAGAGAAGAAAGAGAAGCCCAAGAAGAAGGTTTTCCACTTTAAGTATCGACTGGGTACAAAGCAGCTCGTCGTCTTGGACGACTATGAGCCGCCCAAGGAGCGCCCCCGCTGGGCCAATATCGCCCCGGACTCCAGCCGTGTGCTCTTCTCCAAGCATCACAATCTGTTTTGGATGGACATCGATAACTACAAGAAGGCCCTGGAGGACGAGAAAGACTCCACCATTGTAGAGCATCAGATTACCGATGACGGCGTGGCGCACTACGGCTACGGCAACGGCAGCTGGGGTGAAGACAATCTAGAAGTCGACAAAAACAAGGACAAGCGCAAAGGTGTGTGGGGGCTCTGGTCGCCCGATTCCAAGAAGTTCTCCATGCTGCGCGACGACACCCGTCATGTGAAGGACTACTGGGTGATTCACAGCACCAAGGCGCCGCGCCCCACGCTGGAGACCTATAAATACCACATGCCCGGCGAGAAAGAGGCGCCCATCAATGAACTCCTGGTCTTCAACCTGGAGACGGGAGACAAAGTCAAGATTGATGCGGACTGCTTCAAGGACCAGACGCTGAACACCTATCGCCGCCCCAGTCTGCAGAGCAGCCGCGACGACGACCATCGTCCCTCAATCTGGCTCTCCAGGTCCAATGACGAACTCTACTTCTACCGTACCAGCCGCGACCTGAAGCGTGTGGATGTCTGCAAGGCCGACGTCAACACCGGCGAGGTCACTGTGCTCATTGAAGAGCGGATGAATACCTATATTGAGGTCAACGACCTCGGCCTGGTGAACAATGGCCGCGAGATGATTCAGTGGTCAGAGCGCGACGGCTGGGCGCATTTCTATCTCTACGACGGCGCCGGCAAGCTGAAGCATCAGATCACACGCGGGGCTTTTCACTGTTCGGACATCGTGAATATTGACGAAAAAAACCGCGTGCTCTATTTTACGGCCAACGCCCGCGAAACCAACGAAGATCCGTACTACCTGCATTTTTATCGTGTCAATTTTGATGGCACCGGTCTGAAACTGCTGAATCCCGGCTTTTTTAACCACCGTGTCAGCATGGGCGATTCACATCGCTTCTTTGTAGACAACTACTCCCGCGTGAACACCGCGCCCAAGGCCGTGCTGCGCAACCACCTGGGTCAGAAGCTCATGGATCTGGAAACCGCGGACCTGCAGAACCTGATGGCCGCCGGCTACAAATTCCCTGAGCCTTTTAAGGCCAAGGCCGCAGACGGCGTCACAGACATCTACGGCGTGATGTACAAGCCCTTCAATTTTGACTCCACCAAGGCCTATCCTATTTTGGCCTATGTCTATCCCGGTCCCCAGACCGAGGCGGTGAACAAGTCGTTCTCCAGCCGCATGGACCGCACAGACCGCATGGCTCAGCTGGGTTTCGTCGTGGTGACGCTGGGCAACCGTGGTGGTCATCCCGGGCGGAGCAAATGGTATCACAACTATGGTTACGGCAACCTGCGCGACTATGGCCTGGCCGACAAGAAGGCCGTCATTGAGCAGCTGGCCAACCGTCACGATTTTATCAACATCGACAAAGTGGGCATTTACGGCCACTCCGGCGGCGGGTTTATGTCCACGGCCGCCATGCTGGTCTATCCCGACTTCTTCAAATGCGCGGTGTCTGCGGCGGGCAACCACAGCAATGATATCTACAATCGCTGGTGGAGCGAGAAGCATCACGGCGTGAAAGAGGTGATGGAGAACGACTCTACGGTGAAGTTCATCTACAAGATTGAGACCAATCCGCAGATCGCCAAGAACCTCAAGGGCCACCTGAAGCTGGTGCACGGCGACGTGGATAACAATGTGCACCCGGCCAACACGGTGCGCATGGCCAATGCGCTGATCAAGGCCAACAAGCGCTTTGATTTCTTCCTTTATCCGGGTCAGCGTCACGGCTTTGGGAATATGTCGGAGTACTCTTTCTGGATCAAGGCCGACTACTTCTGTGAGCACTTGATCGGTGATCGCGAACACAGCGTGGACATTATTCAGATGAACCGTGATATTGAGATGAACGGCAAGAACGGACGATAATCGAAGATGGATCAGGGCGGACCGGTAAAGCGGTCCGCCCTTTATTTTTGGCGGGACGTCGTTTTGCCCCAGCGCAGCCGGGCTTGGCAGCCCGTTGGGCGAGAGCAATGTGATGTATTCGGCCCAATGATACTGTCATCCTCGAGTGTTCGTATCGGGGATCTTGCTTCGTTTCGGCAGAGCCAGAGCGAGATCTTACTTTTTGAAGGCCAAAAAGGACAAAAAAGCCTTTGCGCGGGGGAACGGGGTTGTCGGGTGCAGTCGTTTCTGTCGATAGGTATGCCCCCACTTCACCCCAACGGCTGCGTCTCTCTCGGCCCGTGCCGCTGGGGGTGCGCGGCACGAGGCAGCTGGTTTTCACGCCGGCCCCTTGGCGGGTGCTTGGGATTTGGCGGGACGTCGTTTTGCCCCAGCGCAGCCGGGCTTGGCAGCCCGTTGGGCGAGAGCAATGTGATGTGTTTGGCCCAATGACATTGTCATCCCCGAGTGCTTGTATCGGGGATCTTCGTTCGTTTCGGCAGAGCCATAGCCAGATCTTACTTTTTGTGGGCCAAAAAGTAACAAAAAGCCTTTGCGCGGGGGAACAAGGTTTTCAGGTAAGGTGGGTTTCATCGTTGATGAATGCCCCCACCCATCCCCGGGGGGACATTTCTTTCGGCCCGTGCCGCTGGGGGTGCGCGGCACGAGGTGTCTTTGTTTCACGCCGGCCCCTTGGCGGGTGCTTGGGATTTGGCGGGACGTCGTTTTGCCCCCGCGCAGCCGGGCTTGTCAGCCCGTTGGGCAAGAGCAATGTGATGTATTCGGCCCAATGATGCTGTCATCCCCGAGTGTTCGTATCGGGGATCTTGCTTCGTTTCGGCAGAGCCAGAGCGAGATCTTACTTTTTGCGGGCCAAAAAGTAACAAAAAGCCTTTGCGCGGGGGAACAAGGTTTTCAGGCACGGTGGGTTTCATCGTTGATGAAAGCCCCCACCCATCCCCGGGGGGACATTTCTTTCGGCCCATGCCGCTGCAAAAGCGCGGCGCGAGGCAGCTTGTTTTCACGCCGGCCCCTTGGCGGGTGCTTGGGATTTGGCGGGACGTCGTTTTGCCCCCGCGCAGCCGGGCTTGTCAGCCCGTTGGGCGAGAGCAATGTGATGTATTCGGCCCAATGACATTGTCATCCCCGAGTGCTTGTATCGGGGATCGTCGTTCATTTCAGTAAAGACAAGGCCAGAGCGAGATCGTCCATTTTGAAGGCCAAAAAGGACAAAAAAGCCTTTGCGCGGGGGAACGGGGTTGTCGGGTGCAGTCGTTTCTGTCGATAGGCATGCCCCCACTCCACCCCAACGGCTGCGTCTCTCTCGGCCCATGCCGCTGGGGGAGCGCGGCGCGAGGCAGCTGGTTTTCACGCCGGCCCCTTGGCGGGTGCTTGGGATTTGGCGTGTTGAGGTATCGTCTCCGCGTGGTCGTGCCTTTGGCCCGTTGGGCAAGCGCAGGGGGCGTCCATCGTCAAAATGGCGCTCTTCGTAAGGGTGCATGGCATGTCCCCGTGGAGCTGTAGCACAGAATGAAATAAAAAATGGAGTGTCCCATGGCCAATTGGCTGAAGAAGATCTTTAAGGAGCGGGTGCCTGAGCCTATTGACTGGCCCGAGGTGGATCTGGAGGTGCAGATAAAGGCCATTGAAAAATCTGAAACCGAGCATGAACAGGGGCTGGGCGTGCTGATTCATGCCTTTGAGTTTCACGAGTATGAACTGCGCCTGGACCGTGATATCACCGGCATGTATCGCGTGGTGGCCATGGAGGGCCGGGAGCGGCGATACAGTTTTTCATTGCGCTGTGCACACAGAGACTATGAGGGGCTTTATTCGATTCTGGATGAGATCACAGTCTATCTGTCGGGTGAGCGGCGCATTGCCGGGCTGCCCAATTCGGAACTGTTGAAAGGCCATTATTACGGCCACGTAGAGATGTAGGGGGGGGGAACCATGAAAACCAGAGTGCTTGGATTACTGATGGTGATGTTTGGCGCGGGCGTGCTTTCCGCCCAGCAGTGGCCGCAGTGGCGCGGCCCGATGATGACCGGTGAGGCGTCAGAGGGGAATCCGCCGGTGAGATGGTCGGAGACGGAGAATATCGCCTGGAAGACGGCTATTCCCGGCGCCGGGCATGCCACGCCCGTGGTCTGGGGGCATCGCATCTTTGTGCTCACAGCTGTGCCCGATGATGAGGCTGCTGTGAAACAGGCGGACACCACGCAGGCGCAGGGCCGCCGGAGCTGGATGCGGGGGAAGAAGGCGGACCGACTCTATCACTTCACCGTGATCTGCATTGATCTCCAATCTGGACGCATGCTCTGGGAGACGGTGGTGCACACTCAACTGCCCCATGAGGGGACACACGGCGACGGCAGCTGGGCCAGTCCATCGCCAGTGACAGACGGTGCGCATGTCTACGCCTTCTTTGGCTCCTTTGGCCTCTTTTGCCTGGACTTTGACGGCCACGTGGTCTGGCAGAGAGACCTGGGCGACATGAATATTCGCGCCACCTTTGGCGAGGGCAGCAGCCCGGCGCTCTACGGCGACCGGCTCATCATTCAGTGGGACCATGAGGGGGATTCCTTCATTGCCGCATTGGACAAGAACAGCGGCGTGGAGCTCTGGCGCAGGCCTCGTGACGAGCGCACGGCCTGGTCTACACCTGTCGTTACCATTGTGGACGGCAGGCCGCAGGTGCTGGTCAATGCCACAGGCGCCATGCGCGGCTATGATCTGGAGACCGGGGCCGTGATCTGGGAGGCCACGGGCATGACGGTGAATGTCGTCCCCGCTCCGCTGGTGGAGAATGGCCTCGCCGTTTTCATGAGCGGGTTCCGCGGTCAGGCGATGACGGCCATTCGCCTCTCCGGCGCCAGGGGCCAGTTGGACGGCACGGATCACATTGCCTGGACGTACAACAAAGATACCCCGTACACGCCGTCGGCCCTGCTCTATCAACATCGTCTTTATTTCTACAAACAGAATCGCGGTACCATGACCTGCCTCAACGCCGTGGATGGGACTGTGCTTTGGGGGCCGGAGAGGCTGGCGGGTCAGAAGATGGCCTATGCCTCACCTGTGGCGGCATCGGATAGAATTTTTACGGTGGGCCGTGAAGGCGTGGCCCATGTGCTGGACGGTGGCGATGATTTCAAGATCCTGTCGACGAATACACTGGATGACGGTTTTGACGCTTCGCCTGCGATTGTGGGTGACCGGCTGTTGCTGCGGGGTCGGAAGTCACTGTACTGCATTGCCAAAGAAAAGTAAAAGGATGTAATATGGCCTATGATGAAGAACTCGCCCGTCGCATCGACCAGGAACTGACAGGTAGTGGGCCCATCGATCAGAAGAAGATGTTCGGCGGCGTCTGTTATCTCCATAACGGCAACATGCTCTGTGGCGTGCATAAGGAGTATTTGATTCTCAGACTGGGTTCGGTGCGCGGCGCAGAGGCGCTGAATGAACCGGGTACGCGCCCCTTTGACATTACCGGTCGGCCCATGAAGGGCTGGGTGATGGTGGAGGCGTCGGCAGTGGCCGAGACATCGGCGCTGACAGAGTGGATTGCCCAGGCCCGCCGGTTTGTGGAGGCGCTGCCGCCGAAATAGGGGCACTGTCAGCGCTCGATAACTGGCGTCATCCCCGAGTGTTCGTATCGGGGATCTTCGTTCGTTCCGGCAGAGCCAGAGCCAGAGCGAGATCGTCCTTTTTGAAGGCCAAAAAGAACAAAAAAGCCTTTTGCACGGGGAAACGGGGTTGTCGGGTGCACTCGTTTCTGTCGATAGGCATGCCCCCACTCCACCCCAACGGCTGCGTTTCTCTCGGCCCGTCCCGCATGGAGCACGCGGGACGAGGCATCTGGCTTTCACGCCGGCCCCTTGTCGGGTGCTTGGGTTTTGGCGTGTTCAGGTATAGCCCCCGCGCGATCGGGCTTGGCAGCCCGTTGGATTTAAGAGCAATGTGATGGATTAGGCCCAATGATGCTGTCATCCCCGAGTGCTCGTATCGGGGATCTGGGTTCGTTCCGGCAGAGCCAGAGCCAGAGCGAGATCGTCCTTTTTGAAGGCCAAAAAGGACAAAAAAGCCTTTGCGCGGGGGAACGGGGTTGTCGGGTGCACTCGTTTCTGTCGATAGGCATGCCCCCACTCCACCCCAACGGCTGCGTTTCTCTCGGCCCGTCCCGCATGGAGCACGCGGGACGAGGCATCTGGCTTTCACGCCGGCCCCTTGTCGGGTGCTTGGGTTTTGGCGTGTTCAGGTATGGCCCCCGCGCGGTCGGGCTTGGCAGCCCGTTGGATTTAAGAGCAATGTGATGGATTAGGCCCAATGATGCTGTCATCCCCGAGTGCTCGTATCGGGGATCTTCGTTCGCTCCAGCAGAGAAAGGGTCAGAGCGAGACAGCCCTTTGGGGTTTTCATCTCATTATAACCAGACGGGATAGGCCCGCTGAAAGGGTTGACTTGTCACAAGGTTGAATAGATCTGACAGTATTCAATATCGCCAAAAAATAAAAAGGGATCGTACAATGCATGAAAGAAAAATCGTCCTGTTCGCTTTCAATGGCGAACCCATGTGTTTTGCCCATGCCCTGCTGAATGCCAGGGATCTTCACGATGCCGGGGTTGAGGTTAGACTGGTGATTGAGGGTTCGGCCACGGCACGGGTCAAGGGGTTGGTGAATCCGGAGCAGCCGTTCCACAAACTCTATATGGCCATCCGTGAAGCGGGATTGATCGATGGTGTGTGCAAGGCGTGCGGCGCCAAGATGGGGGCGCTGGAGGCGGCCGAGGCCCAGGGTCTTCGGCTTTTGGACGAGATGGCCGGCCACCCGTCGATGCAGCGCTATCTTGAAGCCGGATATGAAGTCATTACATTTTAGGAGTTGATGAGGCATGAGTCGAAATCTATTGCGTGTGATCGTTTTGATTGTGGTACTGAGCATCAGTCTCTTTCGCTTTCTGAAAAAAGATGAACCGGCGGGGCTGGCGCTCGGCCGTTTTGATTTTGAGAAAGGTGTGACGCTGCCGGGCACACCGGAATGGGTGTTTGATCAGGCCACTGGCGACATCAGCGGCTGGTGGGACCACTCCTTTTCTGAGAATCCGGCCCGTCTCTATATTGAACCCCGGCCCGGCGGCGGCTTCTACGAGCTCTTTGACGACTCGGGCGACGGCGTGCTGCACGCCACGGTGATTGCCGCCCAGCGTGGAAAGCTGTTGCGTTTCGATGGTCCTCTGGGTTTCTCGGGCAAGGCGCTGCAACTGGTCTGCACCTACACTTTTGCCCCTCTTGGCTCAGATTCTACGGCCATGACGCTGACGGTGCACGGCGCCGGAGAGATGGAGGCGGGGACGCCGGATCTCATTGAAAAGGTGTGGCATCACTTCCTTTTTGAGCGATTTCAGCCCTATGTGGAGCGGCGGGCCGGGGCCCTGTAGATCGGTCGGCATGGCTTTGTTGCGTGCAGGAGTCGTTATGCCACAGACAGGAGCGGTAATGTAAGGGAGAGAAATCGTAATGTAACGGGTAGGACTCGTTCTGCAACCCGCAGGAATCGCAATGTAGAGGGTAGGAATCGTTCTGTGGCGCGTAGGAGTCGTAATGTAATGAGTAGGAATCGCATTGCAATGTGTCGAAACGGCAATGCAACGGGTAGGAATCGTTTTGTAGCGCGCCTAAACGGCAATGTAAGGGGTAGGAACCGCAGTGCAACCGGTCGAAATGGTATTGTAAGGCGTAAAACGCCGCAATATAATATGTAAGAACCGACAAATCCTGCGCTGCGGTGATCCAGTCTTAGCGGCATGGCCGGTTTCTGTTGTTTTTGATGACAATGGCGTTCTTCTGTTAGAAATTTCATTTTCAAGTTGAAAATACGCTTTGGCCTGTGTACTTTGGTTTTATCATGTGGAGATAAAGAAGAGTGAGTCAGGCGTCGGGGGACGCCGAGATGGGGCTTCCGCCACTGGCGGAAGACGCCCGGACAGACGAATGTAAGAAAGGAGTGCAACATGAAAAAGGGATTGGTACTGATTTTGGCGCTGATGCTGATGGTCGGTGTGGCCTCGGCACAGGTGGAGTTGGGTGTGGGTGGCGGTATTTCCAAACTGACCGGTGATGGCAATGAAATGTTCAAGCTCGGTTTTAACGGTCGTGTCACGGCTTTCAAGTCAATGGGTGAGAACCTGCAAGTGGGTGTGATGGGTGCCTATAACATGTTCAGCGTTGACGAAGACGAGTTCGTCGGCATGATGGCCGGTATGGGTGCTGACCTAAGTGGCATTGATTATGATTTCAGTGGTTCGGTTTCAGTGATTGAGATTCTTCCCTCTGTGCGTTACTTTATGTCGCCTCAATTTTTTCTCCAGGCCGGTGGCGGGCTTTACATGAATAAGACAAGCATGGAATTTGAGGCCAATATTAACGGTATGCCTTATGAAATGAAGGAAGATGAGTCGGAGAGCAATGTAGGCGTCTCCCTGGGTGCCGGTTTCAATATGGGCAATATTGGTATTGCCGCGTTCTACAACATCATCTTCACCGAAGACGAGAGCACCAAGTACTTCACTGTGAATGCGATGATTGGTCTCTAAAAACCGTATCACCGTATTTTGATTCTGTCCGGTCTCTTTAGGGGGGCCGGTTTTTTTATGTTGCCGGGTTTTTAAAAAAATTTATTTATCCCCTTGACATTAGAGAGATAAATTTCTATTATTAAAAAAATCAACCTGTAAATCCATGTATTTTGATTGAGATGAGGAGAGGGCATCATGTCTAAGAAGGTCAAGAATGAGAATGCCGGTTTCGACCGTCGACATTTTATACAAATTGGCGCTGCTGGACTGGGCGCTGCTGTGGCGGGAACGGCTCTGCTGGGCTGTAATAGCAAGCGTTCTCTGGCCGGACAGGGAAAAGTGATGACCAACACCCCTCTGGACAAGGTGCGTGTGGGTTTTGTGGGTGTGGGCATGCAGGGCTCGGGCCATGTGCGAAATTTTATCAATATCGAGAACGTAGAAATCAAGGCCGTCTGCGATATCATCCCCCAGAAAGTGGAGCGCATTCAGAAATGGGTGACAGACGCCGGTCAGCCCAAGCCCACGGCCTATACCAAGGGACCGCACGATTTTGAGCGGATGTGTGCTGAAGAAGAATTGGACCTGGTCTTCACGGCCACGCCATGGAACTGGCATGTGCCCGTCTGTCTGGCGGCCATGAAAAACGGCAAACACGCCGCCACCGAGGTGCCCGCCGCCGTCACATTGGACGAGTGCTGGGCGCTGGTAGAGGCCTCTGAGAAGTACAACAGGCACTGCGTGATGATGGAGAACTGCTGCTACGGTCGTGAAGAGATGATGGTGTTCAACATGATTCGCAAAGGTGTGTTCGGCGAAGTGCTGCACGGTGAGTGCGGCTACATGCATGATCTGCGCAACTACAAAGTGGGCGGTCTTTATGAAGGCGATTGGCGGATTCAGCACTCCATCAACCGCAACGGCAATCTCTATCCCACACACGGACTGGGCCCCGTGGCCCAGGCCATGGATGTGAACCGCGGCGATCAGTTTGACTATCTGGTCTCTATGAGCGGCCCCTCGCGCGGCCTGCAGGAATTTGCCAGAGAGAAGCTGGGTGCCGATCACAAATACGCCAAGCAGAAATACGCCCTGGGCGATGTCAACATCACCATGATCAAGACCAAGCTGGGCCGTACAATCTATCTGGTGCACGATGTCAACCTTCCGCGTCCCTACAGCCGTATCCATATTCTGCAGGGCACCAAGGGGCTGCATCAGGGCTATCCCAGCCGCATTCATATCGAAGGCATGAGCAAGCCGCACCGCTGGGATGAGGGCAAGTCCTATCTGGAAGAGTATGACCATCCGCTGTGGAAGAATGTGGGCGAGAAGGCCCGAGGCGCCGGACACGGCGGCATGGATTACCTGGAGGATTATCGCATGGTGCAGTCGCTGTTGAAAGGTGAGCCCATGGATATGGATGTCTACGATGCCGCGTCCTGGAGCGTGGTCTCTGCCCTGACTGAGGAGTCGGTGGCCCATCGCAGCCGGCCGGTGGATTTCCCCGATTTCACCCGCGGGATGTGGAAGACGCGCGAGCCGCTGGGCATCGTGAAGGAGTAGTATGTTCAGGCGTTTAATAATTTTCGCGGCACTGGCCTTGCCCTTGGCGTTGTCCGCTGACGCCTCAGTGCCCAAAGGCGGAAAAGTGCGTGTCACCGTCTCCATGGTGGTGGACAAGGACGTTTATCTCAGCACGCTTTACGGTGAGCCGCCGCAGATTGCCGTGTGGCTGGAGCAGCCCAAAACCGGGAAGATCCGCACGGTCTGGGTGGCTAGGCGTGCCGGGCGGCGCTGGTGGAAGGGCAAGGTGGAGTGCCCTGTGGCCCTGCCCTATTGGGAGAGTCGGCACCGTCATGAAAAAAGTGATTACAAGGGACGGGGTCTCTTGAAGCGTTTCATCGATGCGGTGAGCGGCGCCACGCCCACGGGCGGTCCCTTTTCCGTGGATGTCGATCTGGATGTGGGGGAAAGCTGGGACTTCTACGTGGAGGTCAATCTCTCGGCGGATTTCAATGGCGACTTTCCTAAGCGTCGAGACGATGGCCTCCCCGATCCTGAAGTGAACGGTCAGCCCTCGGTGATTTATAGAGGGCGGATCAAGGCGCAGCCCGGTCAAAAGGCGCGCGCTGTTCTGGTCGGCCGCACCGATCAATGGGAGGCGGTGGATGAGATGCTTACCGACCTCTCTGGATTAACCACAGCCAAATCGATTATCCTAGAGGTGATGGCCACAAGTCACTCCCGATAACACCAATAATAAAATAGTGCATCACCACAAAAGGCCTCCGGTTTTCGGAGGCCTTTTGTGGTTGGAAGGCCCCAGTTCTTTTAAAAATGAAGCGAGAATAAAGGCAATTTAAAAATTATAAAATCAGATGGAAGGGTCATTATCTAAAATTTTTTAAAAACTACTTGTTATTTTAAATTTTATTATTTATACTCGAACTAGCGTATAGCTTCAATCAAAACAAAGCGGTGTTTTTAAAAACCATTGGGTGCACCTCGTTTGAAATTAAGAGGTGTGGTGCATTGTTTTGTCATCGGAGAAGGAAAGCGCATTAACCAAAGGAGGTGGTCTGGAGAAAGCCATTGTCACAGTGATTCCGGGAATGAAAAGGTTAAAAGGTATTAACCATCGGAGGGTCGAAATGAAAAAAGGTCTGCTAACGATTATTTTTCTGCAGTTGATCTTCGCCTCTCTGCTCCTGGCCGGGACCAAAGGAAAGATAGCCGGTCGGGTGGTGGATGCGGAGACTGGTGCGCCGCTCGTGGGTGTGAACGTGCTGATTGAGGGCACACATCTTGGGGCCGCCACCGATATGCAGGGTGATTACAGGATTCTCAACGTGCCACCGGGAATTTATAATGTCATCGCCCGCATGATGGGGTATGAAGTACAGAAAAAAACCGAAGTACTGGTCTCTTCCGACCGTACCATCAAGGTCGACTTTGGTCTTAAAATGGGGTATGTGGAAGGTGAAGTGGTGACCATTGTGGCTGAAAAAGAGGTGGTGGCCATGGACATGTCTTCCAGTGTGGTCTCCATTAAAGCCGATGAGCTTGAGACCATGCCGCAGGTGCGCGACGTCTCTGACTTTGTGAATCTGCAGGCGGGCGTGGACGGCTGGAATATCCGCGGCGGCGACGCCTCTGAGACGCAGTTCATGATGGACGGTCTCATGATGGTGGACAACCGCGCCAATCAGATCATCGCCCAGCCCAACCTCTCATCCGTAGAGGAGATCAACATCCTCAAGGGTGGGTTCGACGCGGAGTATGGCAATGTGCGTTCCGGCGTGATCAGCGTGGTCACCAAGAAAGGTGATCGGCACAAGTATCACGGGTCTCTGGATTATCAGCATGTGCCCGCCTATCAGAAGCATTTTGGCGCGGCAATTAATGATGCGGATAACTACTACTTGAAGCCCTTTCTCGATGAAACCAACGATCTCTGCTGGCTGGGGACGGATATTCTTCCTGACGATGAGCGCGAACGATACCCCGCGTTCATGGGTTGGAACGCCTTTGCAGAGGACATGGGTTACGGCACGGCTGAAGACTGGCAGAAAGTCTTTATCTGGGAGCGTCGTCTGCCTGGCGCCAACAAGCTGACGCCAGACAATTATCAGGGCAAAGGCCCCCGTGAATTCTCCTACGGTGACAAACCGGACATGATGCTGGATGCCGGCTTTGGCGGTCCTGTGCCCGGTATGGGCGACAAGATGACGTTTTTCGGTTCCTATCGTCTGAACCGTGAGGCCTATGCGCTGCCCACGTATCGCGACTATTTCAAGGACCAGAACGCCCAGTTGAAACTCAATTACTACCTGAAACCCGAGATGGAGCTGGAAGTCTCGGCCGTGCTGGGTGAGACCAACACCATGGCCCGCAATGTTTCAGGCGGTGTGCGCAACAGTTATCTGGGTTCGGGTATGGACATGATGTGGAGTTCTTTGACCGCCGGCTCCGGCGACCGCAATTCCGGATCGCTCTACCTGCCTTCGGCACTGGCCCCCTATGATATCAAACGCAATATTCTGGGCGCCACATTTACCCATGCGGTCAATCCCGAAACCTACTACACCCTGCGTTTGACGCGATCCAGCATTGAGAACAAAAGTGATACCAGCTGGTATGACATGCGCAGCGCCATGACCTACAACCTCAAGGGTGTCGACCCGTTGATCACCGTGGATGAGCGTCCCTACGGTCTGGTCACCGAGAACCTCGGTTCCATCGACGGTGAGATGAACATGGGCGGCATTCAGGCCAGCCAGCGTGATTTTTCAAAAACCACCACCACCAACTTCAAGTTTGACATGACCAGCCAGGTCAACAAACACAATCAGGTGAAGTTTGGTGTGGAGATGAACTACGACGACAACCACACCATTGTCGGCTCAGACGAGCTCTACACCAAGAGCCTGGGCTTCAACGATGAGTGGAAGTCCAAGGCCTATCGCGGCGCGGCCTACGTACAGGACAAGATTGAATACGAGGGTATGATTGCCAAGCTCGGTCTGCGCATGGATTATTTCAATCCCAACACAGACTGGTTCAGTGAGATTTACTCCGAGTATTTCACAGTCAATAATAAGACCAATCTCGATGAGGCTGCCAAGAAAGCCGCCGACACGCAGGTCTATCTCTCGCCGCGTTTCGGTATCTCTCACCCCATCAGCGAGAAGGCCAAACTCTACTTCAACTACGGCCATTTCTACTCCTTGCCGCTGACGCGCGAGCTCTTCGGCATTGGTTTGGGCGGCCCCATCTACCCTGTGGGCTATGTGGGCAACCCCAATCTGAAGATGGAGAAAACCATCGCCTATGAGCTGGGTTTTGACTTTGATATTCTGGGTCAGTATCTGCTTCATGTGGCCGGCTACTACCGAGACAATACCGATCAAGTGGGCGGTGTGCGCTATCACGGTTTTGATGACCGTGTGAACTACGGCACACAGGCCAACAACAACTACGAAGATGTACGCGGATTTGAGATTCAACTGCGCAAACGCTATGGCCGCTGGTTCACCGGCTGGGTGAATTACGACTACCGCGTGCAGACCTCGGGCCATGTGGGCCGTTATGAGTACTATCAGGATCTGCGTCTGCAGCAGGCCTCGGGCATGTATGAGCTGCTGGAAGACCAAAGTGACACCCGTCCCGCAGCCCGTGCCAACGCCACGTTGCATATTCCCAAGGATTACGGTCCGTACATGGGCGGCTGGGCATTCAGTCTGCTCTTCTCTTATCGTGACGGTCCGCGGATCAGCTGGCATCCCGATCAGAACAAGCGTCAGCTGCCCGAGTATCAGAACAATGTGGAATGGAAAGACTATTACATGTTTGATGCCCGGTTCTCCAAGACCTTCCAGGTGATGGGTCAGAAAGTGGAATTCTACGGCATGGTCAACAACCTGTTCAATATCAAACATCTGGCTTTCGGCAGCCGTGGATTTGCGGACACCGGTGACTGGGAAAAATACATGAAATCCCTGCATCTGCCCATGTACAAAGGAGACGACTTCTCTGAGTATGAAGGCGGAAGCGACACCCCCGGTGATGTTAAAGGCAGCGGTAAAGACTATGTCAATATGCCGAATCGGGGTTTCCTGACCTATACCAACCCCAGGGCCATCACCGTCGGTCTTCGGTACAAGTTTTAGCCTGTTGATCGCGTGATTGGAGGACAACGATGAAAAAATCAATTATAGCGACACTGATCACTCTGTGCTGTCTCCTGGTTTTTCTGGTGGTGACCGAGGGTTCCGTGGCCGGCAATCTGAAATGGATTCGCGTCGGCAACCTGTGGGACAAGGTCATCGATTCCAGTGATCAGGGGTATGGCCCCGGACCGTATACGTTCGGCGCTTACTATTACAATAATTTTGCCGATCCATGGCAGGTGTGGGATTATCGCCGCATGGCGCTGGCCTGTAGAAACTGGACCGATGAAAACGGTGTGACCCATGAATACAAGATGACGGGTTACGCGGCGTGGTCTGATGAGCAGTCTGAGCTCATGCCCGTTCCCGATGAGAGCGGCGCCACCATCAAGCGCATCTTCCGTTATGCGCCTCCCAGCATCAAGGTGGACGGCCGCAACATTGAAGATCCCTTCCCCATGTGGGGTGACGAGGTGGCCCCGGAGAAGATTACCGGTACAGCCGACGTGATGGTGACCTCAAAGGTCCGTACCTCCATGGGTGTGGATATCGACCAGAAGGTGCTGGCCTGGAGTCAGGCGGGTCATGATGATTACATGATCTATGACTTTACCTTCACCAATACCGGCAACATCGATTTGGATGATGAGGTGGAGCTGCCCAATCAGACCTTGACGGGGTTCTACTTCAACCGTTCAGCGGCCATGGGCTGGAAAGGCCACATGAACAGCTACTACGGCGCCAGAACCTCTGACAGTCTGCGCGTGCTCTACACCTATCCGGATTGGGCCGGTGGTGACATTGATACCTGGGGTGAGTCCAACCAAGACGAGGGTTTCTTTGGCTCACCGTGGTGGCAGGGCTGGGCTATTCTGCACGCCGATCGCTCTGGCAGCGACCACAGCGACGATCCGGCACAGCCCCGCATGACCGGTTACTACGACAGCGAAGCCCAGTTCATGCGCAAGCCGGCCTATGAGCTTTCCGATCAGCAGCAGATTCAACTTTACACCATGATGGAGCAGGGTCTGGCTGCGGCGCCGGGCGTGGTGGGTGACCATCCGCTGATGGAAGATGCCGATCTTTACCCCAATACGGTGCATGAGGTGCCCATGGATGTGCAGGGCGCCACCATTGGCAATCCGTACGCCTACTCCTGGACAGGCGCCCCCAGCTGGGTGACCTATATTCCCATCGGGATCTACTCCATTGGCCCCTATGATCTGGCGCCGGGCGAGTCTGTACGCATTGTCTGGGCCCATGTCATGGGATCGATTTCGCCCAAGAAAGCCTGGGAGATCGGTCAAGAGTGGAAGAATGAGAACCTAAGCCTGGCCGATGCCCCGGAAGTGGAGATGCCACCTATCGCGCAATTGATCTATGATGAGTGGGGCTATGATGAGAACGACCAGGCCAAGGACAAATGGCTGGCCACAGGCCGTGACTCCATGTTTACATCGGCCAATGCTGCCCAGTGGGCCGTGGATAACAATTATCAGGTGCCTGTGCCGCCGCCGGCCCCGTCTGTGGAGATCTCCTCCCGTCCCGACGGCGTCATCGTGGAGTGGGGCACAGAGTCTGAAGCCGCAGCCGATCTGGCCGGTTATCGCGTCTACCGCGCCGTGGGCAGTCCCTATTACTCAGAAGCCAATAACCGCACCATCGGCGACTGGGAGATGATTTACGAGGCGGCCAAAGGTACGCAAAGCTACACCGATACAGACGCCCAGCGCGGCTTCAACTACTACTACTATGTGGCGGCCTTTGACGACGGCACGCATCCCGAGTGCAACCTGCCCGGCGGTGTGAGCGGCGTGGCCAAATCCCTGGAGAGCGGACGCTGGTTGAACTATACGCGTACCGATCTGGGTGCAGCCCGTCTGAAGCGTGAACCCGGCGCCAAACTGGATGACATCCGTATTGTCCCCAATCCCTACAACGCCGAATCGTGGAAACAGGGACAGCACTTTAATGAACAGCGCAAGATCATGTTTTTCAATCTGCCTCCGGTGTGTACCATCACCATTTATACGGAGACAGGTGATCTGGTCAAAACCCTAGAGCACACTGACGGCTCTGGTGATGAGGAATGGGTCGATCCCACAGGCACGCGTTACATGGGCACCGATTCCAGTCAAATTCCGGTCAGCGGTATCTATATCGCGCATGTTGAAACGCCTGACGGCCAGAGTGTCAACAAGTTCCTTGTGATCGTTCGCTAACAGGAGAGGGTTAAAATGAAAAAAATGAATATAATCCTTTGTTTGCTTCTCCTGGCATTTGCCGTTCCCAACACAGTGCTGGCCCAAAAAGTGGGGCAGTCCGGCTTCAAATTTCTTGATACCGGCGTAGGCGGCAGAGCGGCCGGTATGGCCGAAGCCTACACTGTTCTGGGTACGGGTGCTGAAGCGGTTTTTTACAATCCCGCTGGCCTGGTGCAGATGGAGAAGAAGATTGATGTGACGTTTGCCTATAATCAATTTATTGCCGGCATCAACTATGCCGCCGGCGCCGCCGCCTGGAACCTGGGCCGCCTGGGTGTGGTGGGCGTGAGCTTTGTCTCCCCCAGCTATCCCGGCATTGAAGGTACCGTTGTGGCCGATAATGATCAGGGCTATATAGAAACCGGCAAGTTTGATGTCGGTGCCCTGGCCGTTGGGTTGAGCTATGCCAAGCGCCTCACAAGTAAATTTACAGTGGGTGGTACGGTAAAGTATGCTTCGCAGGACCTGGGCCAGAGTGCCCATGAGGCTGGTGGTGCCCTCTCGGACAACAAGGCGTCTACCTTGGCGTTTGATTTTGGAACGCTCTTTTATCCCGGATTCAGCTGGCTCGAAAGCTTTGCCTTTGGCATGTCTGTGAGGAACTTCTCGCAACAGGTCAAGTATGAGATCAGTGAGTTTGAGCTGCCTTTGACCTTTTCAGTGGGCTTCTCTGTGGATGCCTTTGATCTGCTGGGTGAAGTGAAAGAGGATATGGCGCTGAATCTGGCTGTGGATGCATTGCACCCCCGTGATCACCATGAGCGTGTGCATCTGGGCGCCGAGTTTGTCTATGCACAGATGTTCACCGTGCGCGGCGGTTACAAATTCAACTACGATGAAGAGGGTCTTACCTTTGGTTTTGGTGTAAAGAAAGGCCCCATTCGCGTGGATTACGCCTTCACCGAGTTTGGTGTGTTTGACAATATCAACCGCTTCTCAGTGGGGATGACTTTTTAACTGTTCATTTCTATGTAGTGGTTGATTTAAGGAAAGTTCTCCTTCTTTAGATTCAATGACACGATAAAGCCCTCCGGCCCAAGGGTTGTGGTAGTGAGACGGACTTGTTCCGGCTCATGCCTTGATGAGGAGTAAACCGTAAGTGGTATGTGGACCGGTGGGTTTTACGTGTTGTTGATGACACCGAGAGGTGAAAAGATATATATATTCGGTAAAAATACGGGAAAAGTCTTTTTGCGCTCCAACTCTCTCTTTATATTGACCACCTGGGCTGAAAAGCCAGGGTGTATCGTTTAACTGTAAGGACGTCTGCATGACCGTAAGCCATACTGCCCATGTTTCTGCACCGGGCCGGATCTGTCTCTTTGGTGAGCATCAGGATTATCTTCATCTGCCGGTAATTCCCTGTGCCATCTCTCTTCGTGTTCAATTGTCTGGACATTTTAAAAAGGCAAGAAATGTGCAGCTCGACCTGCCCGATATTCAGTCCAAGGCCTCGTTCAATCTCAATGGAGAGCTTGATTACCTGGAGGAGCGTGACTATTTCCGCAGCGGTTACAATGTCGTGCATCGATTGGGCTATCAGTGGGACAAGGGCTTGGATGTCTCGGTTCACGGTGAGATTCCCATCAATTCCGGGACCAGCAGTTCTTCCGCCCTGTTGGTGGCGTGGATCTATTTTCTGGCGCGCATGAGCAATCAGGAGACAGCACTGGATGCTGAGACAGTGGCGCGGCTGGCTTTTGAGGCAGAGGTGTTGGAGTTTGATGAGCCCGGCGGTATGATGGATCATTTTTCCACGGCCGTGGGCCAGACCATTTATCTTGATTTTGAACCCGAGACCACCGTACGTAAATTGAATCCGGCACTGGGTACCTTTGTGCTGGGTGATTCCATGGAGCCCAAAGACACCAAGGGCATTCTATCGCGGGTGAAAGACGGTGTGATCCGAATTGTTGAAACTTTAAAGGAAAAAGATCCCCATTTCTCTCTCCGTCAAATCACGCCCGAAAGTGTAAAAATCTATGCCACACAACTTTCTGTCGATGATTTTTTACTGCTTGAAGGCACGGTGATCAATCACAGCATCACAGAGCAGGCCCTGAAGACGCTGGAGGCGGCCACACTGGACCATCGTCGTGTGGGTGAGCTGCTCAACGCCCATCAGACGGTGCTTCGTGATGTTCTGAAGATCTCTACCCCCAAGATTGACCGCATGATTCAGGCGGCGTTGGATGCCGGCGCCTACGGCGGAAAGATTAATGGCTCAGGCGGCGGCGGATGCATGTTTGCCTACGCGCCTGAAGATCCGGAAGCTGTGGCCGAGGCCATAGAAGAGGCCGGGGGCAAGGCTTATATTATTTCTGTGGCAGACGGGGTTCGAAACGACGATTAATTCACTTAGTTTTTATTTGCTTTTTGCTTTTCTTGCCCCGGTTTTTTAATTATCTTTAAAAATTCGGGGTTTTTTCTGCTCCCACCTCCTGATTTCACCACGACAAATGTCAATATTAAAGAGGGTTTATGGGTAAAGTCCGTAAAAAGAATCTGATTCGTCGGAATTTGATTCTGCGTGCGTTGCTTGATCGTGGACAGCTCTCATTGACAGAGCTGAAAATTCATACCGGTATCAGCCTGCCGGTCGTGACTTCCATTGTGAATCGGCTCAAGGAGGAGAATCTCCTGGTCGATGTGGAGAATAAAGGGTCCAATCAGGCAGGACGCCCCCCGACACTGGTGGCCCTGAACGGGGAGGCCGGTTATATTCTGGGCATCGACCTGGGGCGGATCAACTCTAATTTTGTGCTGCTTGATCTGGCTCAGAATCTCATGGCCGATGTGCGTATGAAATCCATCCCCCTGAGCAATGATCCCGCCATTCTCGATGACCTGCACCGAGAGATCGACCGTATTCTGAAGAATGCGAACGTCAACTGGGAGCGTGTGTTGGGCATTGGCATCTCCGTACCGGGATTTGTGCAGGGTCAGCGCGGCATCTCTGAAACCTATCTGAATTTTGGCGAAACCCCGGTGGCCGAGCTGCTCACCGAGCGTTTTGGCATTCCTGTGCATCTGGAACATGACGCCAAGGCCATGGCACTGGGCGAGATGTGGTTCGGCGCGGCCAAGGGGAGACAGAATGTGCTCTGCCTCAATGTAGGCTGGGGCCTGGGGCTGGGCATGATTATCAACGGACGCCTGCACTACGGTATGAAGGGCTATGCCGGTGAGTTTGGTCATCTGCAGATTGTGCCTGACGGCCATCTCTGCTACTGCGGCAAGCGTGGCTGTCTGGAGATGTACGCCTCGGGCAAGGCTATTGCACGCAATGCCCATGACAAGATTGCCAAGGGCGCCATGACCAATCTGCTAAGCACCCACGGTCGAGAGGTGGAGCGTATCGATGCCAAGCGCATTATTGAGGCCGCCAATGAAGGTGATCAGTTCTGCATCGAAATCATCGAAGAAGCCGCGCGTTATCTCGGCTACGGCATTGCCCAGCTTATCAACGTCATCCACCCTGAGCTTGTCATCTTTGGCGGACGGATTTCGCCGGTGAAGTTTTTTCTCAATCCAGCCATCTCCGCCACCATGAAGCATTCCATGACGCATTTGAATCAAGACGTTGAGTTTGAGGTCTCCAAGCTGGGCGCCAAGTCCGGGGCATTGGGTGTGGCCGTGCTGGCCGCACGCGACCTCTTTGAAGTAGAGCATCTCAATCCCTCTGCCTACGTGTAATTCTGTGCTCTCTTGACATGACATGACTATTTACCCGTGACTGAGCACCTCTCGTCCCGGGTATTTCTTTGGTAATTGTTGCGGTATTCCTTGAAAAGAATGGAATTGAAGGATCGGTTGAAATAGAATTGATGGTTTTCAGATTGAAGGAGTTCTATATGCGGGGCATAAAGGTATTGTCAATGATGGGCGCGGTTTTGTTGTTGGCCGGCTGCACCCGTGGCCCGCTGCAGCGTATCGCCTCTGCGGATCGTGCGGCGGTGGCCCGGGCCCTGGAATGGTCAGGAGAGAATCGCCTTGAGATTGAGGCAGGCATCGCCGGGACAGCGGCGGCCCATCTGCCGGCCCTGACCTATCTCCTCCGCTACATGCCCGAGCGAGATCTCAAGACGCTGACCGCTGATTTCATTGTGGAGAACGTGGCCCTGGCCTGTGAAACCTTCGGTTCTGCGCCCTGGGCACAGGCCGTGCCTGACTCGATTTTCTTGAATGAGGTGCTGCCCTACGCCAATATCCACGAGCGGCGTGATAACTGGCGGCGTGATTTTCTGGAGAAATTTGGCCCTGTGGTCAAGGGCATACAAACCCCGGGCGCGGCTGCGGTGCGCATCAATGAAGTGCTCTGGGAGATGCTCAACGTGGAGTACAATACGGCCCGGCCCAAGAGTGATCAGAGCCCCTATGAATCGATTGACGCGGCCATGGCCAGCTGCACCGGCCTCTCCATCTTGCTCATCGACGCCTGCCGTGCCGTGGGCATTCCCGCACGCTTCACCGGCATACCCATGTGGGCCGACCTCTCCGGCAACCACAGCTGGGTGGAGATCTGGGATCAGGGCTGGCACTTCATTGGCGCGTGGGAGCCGGGTCCGCTGGACGAGACCTGGTTTGAAGCGCGGGCGGCGCAGGCCGACCCTTTCACGCAGAAATACGCCATCTGGGCGGTCTCCTATAAACCCACAGGCGAGCTCTTCCCCGCGCTCTGGGACTCCACGGTGCATTATGTGCATGCCCACAATGTCACACATCGCTACGCCGGTGAGGAGATTCCGGCGGGTAGGGTGCGTCTGGGCATCAAGGTGTTTGATGTGGCCGGTGGAAAACGCGTGGCCGTGCCCGTCACCCTGAAATTGAATGATCGCATTATCGGTTCCGGTGTGACAAGGACAGAGCGGCATGACTTGAACGATGTGCTGCAGTTCACTGTAGAGGCGGGCAGCCGATGCACAGCGGAGATCGGTTTGGATGGACGCACGGTAGTCAGGCCTATTGAGATCAAACAGAATCGTTATCAATCTGCGATGTGGACAGTCGAAAGATTAAGAGAATAAAGGATGATGGAGGGTGAGATGCGAGACAAACTGAATCGTCGTGACTGGTTGAAAGGGATGGGGCTGATGGCTATGGCGGCGCCTGCCGCAGGCATGGCCATGAAATTGAGCCGGCCGGAGTGGCTGGGCACTGCGCCTGCTCGACAGAAGCCGTCGCGGCCCATTCGCTTCATTGTGCTGGGCGCCGGGGCCAGAGGGAATATCTACGCCAGCTACGCCAAGAAATATCCCGGCGAGATGGAGATTGTCGGTTTTGCCGAGCCCATTCCCATTCGCAGCCAGCGATTCGCCAAGAAGTACAACATCCCACAAAACCGACGTTTTGTGACCTGGGAGCATGTCTTTCGCGAGCCGCGCTTTGCCGATGCGGTGATTATCTCCACCCCCGACCACCTGCACTACGGCCCGGCCATGCAGGCCATGGCCATGGGCTATCAGGTGCTGCTGGAGAAGCCAGTGGCTCAGAGTTGGCAGCAGTGCAAAGATATTTTGAACCAATCAAAAAAATACGGTTCCATTGTGGCCGTCTGTCATGTGCTGCGCTACACCCCTTATTTCCGTGAGATGAAACACATCGTCGAATCCGGCGCTCTGGGCGAGGTGGTCAGCGCCATGCACTTAGAGCCCATCCAGCATATTCACATGACGCATTCCTATGTGCGCGGCATCTGGCGGAAGACGCAGGAGACCAATCCCGCCATTCTGGCCAAGTCCTGCCACGATCTGGATATTCTCCGCTGGATTCTGGACAGGCCCTGCGAATCGCTGGCCTCCTTTGGATCGCTGAAGTGGTTCCGCAAGGAGAATGCGCCCAAGGGCGCGCCGCTGCGTTGCACCGACGGCTGCCCGGTGGAGAAAGAGTGTCCGTACTCGGCCCTGAAGATCTACCATCAGCGCCGCGACTGGACCTATCACATGAATCTGCCCGAGGAGAAGGCGGCCCAGGGACCGGCCATCATGAAGGAGCTCAGAGAGGGGCCTTACGGCCGCTGCGTCTATCACTGCGACAACGATGTGGTGGATCATCAAACGGTGATGATGCGCTTCAAAGGCGATGTGACCGTGAACTTCAATATGGAGGCGTTTACCGGGTATCACGGCCGCCGCACACGGATCTTTGGGTCCATGGGCGATGTAGTCGGTGACATGGACAGCATGACGGTGACTGATTTCAAGACGCGCCAGTCGCATCAGTGGAAGGTCAGCGACCACGCCACCATCGATTCCGGGCATGGCGGCGGCGACTACGGCCTGGTGCGTGATCTGATCGCGGCCATCGATCAGAGAGATCCATCACTGTTGACCTCCACCATCGACGCTTCCATGGAGAGCCATCTCATGGGCTTTGTGGCCGAGGAGAGCCGCCGTACCGGCAAGATTCTGCCGGTTCGTTTATAATCGCCTGTTTTTAAGTGAGGCTCTTTGTGACATCAAGTGTGCCTAAGTGTTATGGGTTTGATGTTAAAAATGCCTGAATACTTTTTTGCTAAAAAAGGCTTCGCAGTTGAACTGAAATCGGCATGTGCTTTGCGTTTTGTCGTGAATCCATGATCCTGCCCGGCTCCCATGGCGGTCTTTCTCTCAGCCAACCCCGCCTGAGAAGCGCGGGGCAAGGCGTCTTGTTTTTACGCCGGCCCCTGTTCATCTGCGTAATGTTTTACCATCGGACTGAGATCAACTGTCTCTTTGCGTGCAGTAAATTGCACGGCACGTAAAAGGGTCAAAAGCGCCTCGATTTCTTATCGTTTTTTATCTTCCACCCGTTGGAATGGGTGGTTGTTTACTCAGCATAGAAACTAAAGTTATTCACTGCATACCAAAGGGAGAGACCATGTTCCGTCGTATATCCATCGTTCTGTCTGTGATGATTCTCTTGGCCGGCTGCGGTCGCCAGAAGGCTGATCTCACGCCAAAAATCGTCCCCCAGCCTGAAGAGATGACTGTGAGTGAAGCGGTGTTCCAGATCAAGGCCTCCACGCCGGTGTGCACCGACGGCTCAGAGGCCGCGCTGCAAACAGCCGCGTATTTCACAGAGACCTTCAGGCGCGTCACAGGCTGGGATCTCTCTGTGGGCCCTGTGTTGGAGCCGGTAAAGGGCGTGGTGCTGAAGCTCTCCACCGATGCCGCACTGGGTACTGAGGGTTATCGCCTGAACATCGGGAAAGACGCGGCAGTGATCGAGGCGGCCGACGGTCCCGGGCTCTTCTACGGCGTGCAGTCGTTGTTTCAACTGTTGCCACCGGAGATTTTTTCAGAGACACGTGTCGGAAAAATTAAGTGGAAGGCGCCGGGCGTCTCCATTGAAGACCGGCCCCGTTTTCCCTATCGCGGCATGCACCTGGATGTCTGTCGTCACTTCTTTGACGTGAACTTTGTCAAGCGCTACATCGACTATCTGGCCATGCACAAACTCAATCGCTTTCACTGGCATCTCACAGAGGATCAGGGCTGGCGCATCGAAATCAAGAAATATCCCAAGCTGCAATCCATTGCCTCCAAGCGCAAGGAGACGGTGATGGGCAAGACCGGGCTCTACGACGGCAAGGCCTACGGCGGTTATTACACGCAGGATGAGGTGCGTGAGGTGGTGGCCTATGCGGCGGCGCGGCATATCACGGTGATTCCCGAGATTGAGATGCCGGGCCACTCGGTGGCGGCGCTGGCCGCCTACCCCGAGCTCTCCTGCAACGGCGGTCCCTTTGAGGTGCGCACGCGCTGGGGCGTGTCCAAGGATATCTACTGCGCGGGCAAGGAGGAGACCTTTGAATTCCTGGAGAACGTGCTCACGGAGGTGATGGCGCTCTTTCCATCGGAATATATCCATATCGGCGGCGATGAGGCGCCCAAGGACCGCTGGAATATGTGTGGTGAATGCCGTAAACGCATGCGTGAGGAGCATTTGCAGAATGCCCATCAGTTGCAGAGTTATTTCATCAAACGTATAGAGAAATTCCTTAACGCCAATGGACGCCAGCTCATCGGCTGGGATGAGATTCTGGAGGGCGGGCTGGCGCCTGAGGCCACGGTGATGTCGTGGCGCGGCACTGAGGGCGGCATTGCCTCGGCACGCCAGGGCCATGACGTGATCATGACGCCCTACTCCCATCTCTACTTTGACGGCTATCAGGCGGACCGCAGCATTGAACCCCTGGCCATTGGCTACTGGGCGCCCATGGAACGCGTCTATGCATTCGAGCCCGTGCCCGAGGTGCTCTCAGCTGAAGAGGCCAAACACATTCTGGGCGCGCAGGCCAACCTCTGGACAGAGTACATCGACACGGATGAGTACGCCGAGTACATGGCACTGCCACGCATGAGTGCGCTGTCCGAAGTGGTATGGTCGCCTAAAGATTTACGTGACTGGGATGATTTTTCAGATCGCATGCAGATGCAGTACCGGCGACTGGACGCCACGGGTGCGGCTTATCGTGTGCCCACACCGGTGGTCACACCCGGCTGGGCCGTGCAGGCCGGCGATACGCTGACGCTGTTGCCCGGGGCGGCCCATGGCAGCGTGCGCTACACCACAGATGGCACAGACCCCAACACCGACGCAGGAAAAATGGGGATGCAGGTCATCGTGCATGAGCACATGACTTTGCGCGCCCAGACCGTGCTGCCCAACGGCCGCTGTTCCAGCGTGATTCGGCAGAATATTCTGGTCACAAACAGGGCGCCGGAGGGCTATGCCTATGGCCTGGATTACACGGTGTACAGCGGCAAGGTGGGACCGTTCATGCCCAATCCGCGCCAGTTGAAAGAGACGGCCTCAGGCGCCAGTTTCGGCCTTGATCTGAAAGCCATCTCCCATCCTGAGGATCAGTTCTACGTCTCCTTTGACGGGGCGCTGATGATTCCCGAAGACGGCACTTACACCTTCCATATTCACGGCGATGACGGGGCCAGATTGCGGATTGACGGCAAGCGGGCAGCCGGTCACGACAGGCACGCGTGGCAGCCGGTGATGGGAAATGTCTATCTGACCCAGGGCGCTCACCCCGTCAAGATTGAATATTTTGAGCATCGGGGCGCTGAGAAACTCACCCTTGAAATTGAAGGCCCCGGCCTGGCCCGCCAGCCGGTGCCCCCCTGGATGTGGCTTACGGCAACAGGCGGTGGCGAGGAATAATCCATACACTGAGAGCAGAGGACAGGCGGATGCGTTTTAAAAGAACAGGGATTTTCGGATTGATGATTCTGGCCTTGGCCGGATGCGGCCGTGTGCCCGATCTGACGGTGGTCGATCACGGCCGCTCCCCCTATACGCTGATGATAGCGTCAGACGCGGACAGCACCGTGCAACGCGCCGCCGTCCTTCTGCATGAAACGATTGCATCCATGACCGGCGCGACGCTGCCCGTGACAACCGTTGAGGCCGGTGATTCAGTGATCGCCCTGGCTGTGGACAGCAAGCTGACCGGGGATGCGATTGCGCTGCACCGTGAAGACGCCAGGATCACGCTGAGCGGCGGTTCCGGCCGCGGCGTGTACGTGGCCGTGGCGCGACTGCTGGAGCAGTGGGGCTGCCGCATGCTGGCGCCGGGTACGCTGCATGTGCCCAGGCGCGGCACGTTGCGTATCGGCCCGTTAAAAATAGAGAGTGCGCCCGCCTTTGCCTATCGCGAGGTGCTCATGCCCAATGCTCAGGACAGGGATTACGCGGCGTGGCACGGGCTGCACAACCGAAGCGACCGTGCCCGGCAGTGGGGCCTGTATGTGCACACCTTTGATGATCTGGTGCCGCCATCTACCTATTTTGAGGCCCATCCCGAGTATTTTACGTCGCTGGGCGGCCTGCGCGTGGACGATGCCCAGCTCTGCCTCTCCAATGAAGCGGTGTTCGACATTGTCGTTTCAGAGTTGAAACAGCGCATGGCTGCGCGGCCCGAAGCCCAATACTGGTCTGTCTCGCAGAACGATACCTTTTCGCCCTGTACCTGCCCCGCCTGCAAGGCGCTGGATGAACAATACGGCGGTCCTTCGGGCACGTTGATTTGGTTTGTCAACCGCGTGGCCCTCGAATTCCCCGATAAAACCATCTCTACCCTGGCCTATCAGTACACGCGGCGTGCGCCTGAAAATATCGTGCCCGAGCCCAATGTCAATATCATGCTCTGCACCATCGAGTGCGACCGCAGCCGGCCGCTGTCGGATCAGCAGGGAAAAGGCGCCTTTGTACACGACCTCAAGGACTGGGCCGGCCTCACCTCCAATATCTATCTCTGGGATTATGTGGTGCAGTTCCGCAGCTACTTCAATCCCTTTCCCAATCTGCGTGTGCTGCAGCCCAACCTCAAGTTCTTCAAGGACCACAGGCTCCAGATGATGTTCCAGCAGGGCAGCGGTACATCGCTGAGCGAATTCCACAACCTCAGAACCTATATCATCGCCAAGCTGCTCTGGAATCCCGACGCGGATGTGGATGCACTGATCGACGATTTCCTGCTGCATTTCTACGGTGCGGCCGCCCCGCCTCTGCGGGTGTACATCGATGCGTTGCACGATTCACTGTCGGCCTCGGGCGGACGGCTGGGCATTTACGGTACGCCATGGGACGGACTGGAGAGTTATCTTACGCCGCCTGCCATGACGCATTATGCCGGGCTGCTGCACCAGGCGGCGCTGGCCGTTCAGGGCGATTCGTTGCTTTCGCGCCGCGTGCAGTTTGCCCGCCTGCCCCTGGAGTACGCCATTTTGGAGAATGCCAAGCAGGCGCCCCGATCTGATCTCCAGTGGTTCCATCGCGACAGCACAAGGCTCTTTCTCAACCAGGGAATGACGCGGCGTTTCCGTGTCTTTGTGGACGCGGCCAAGGCCCAGGGTGTGGCGCGGCTGCACGAGCGCGGCCTCTCGCCCTATGACTATGAAGACGCCACATTGAAATATATCCGGCGGGGCATGGAGGCGCATGAGGCACTGGGTTGTGCCGTCACACTGGCACACGCGCCCAGCGAGAAATATCCCGCAGGCGGCGCAGCAGGTCTGACAGACGGACTGCGCGGCCCCGATGATTATCACTGCAACTGGCTGGGCTTTGAAGGCGAACCCATCGGGGCCGTGGTGGATCTGGGGCGCATTGTGCCTGTGCAGCGCGTGGCCATGGATTTTCTGCAGGACGAGATGGCGTGGATCTTTCTGCCGGACAGCATGCAGGTCTCGCTTTCTCTGGACGGGGAGGCCTGGCAGGAGGCGGGACTGGCCACACGCCAGGCAAATGTGGAGACCCAGGGCGCGTTCATTGAGAATTTTGACTGCCGTTTTGATCTGGTTCTGGCCCGCTACATACGGGTGAAGGTGCACCGTGCATTGACCTGCCCGGCGTGGCACAAGGGCGCCGGGGGCAAGGCCTGGGCGTTCTGTGATGAAATTGTGGTACAGTAACCGCTTTGACATGGATAGAGGAGAGTGTGATGCGTTTCAGATGTATGTGGATGATCGGTTGTTTACTGGCCGCTGCCGGTGTGGTTCTCGCAGACCAGTATGAAGTGGTCTCGCCCAATGGACGGCTCAAGGCCGTCGTCTCTGTCGATGGAAAGATTTCATACACCGTGACGCTCAACGGCGAGACCGTGCTGGCGCCTTCGGCATTGTCCATGACCGTACAGGGTCAGGCCTTCGGTTTTAAGGCCAGCGTAACACAGGTGAAGCGGTCTGAGATCAATGAGACGCTGCGTCCCGTGGTGCGGCAGAAGTCGGATGTCATCGAGAACCGATGTGCGTTGCTTCGTCTCAGGTTCAAACAGCCCTTTGATCTGGAGTTCCGCGCCTACGATGACGGCATTGTCTATCGCTTTGTCACGCGGGTGAAGGGCGAGGTCCGCGTTCAAACGGAAACAGTAGAATATCGCTTCGACAGGGATTATGCCCTGTGGTTCCCAGAGGAACAGTCGATGTTCACGCATATGGAGCGCACCTATCTTCACTTGAAGCTGTCTGAAATTGAGGCGCCGCGTTTTGGCTCCATGCCGGCGCTGGTCGACCTGGAGCACGGGGTCAAGGCCCTGATCACCGAGGCGGATGTCTATGACTATCCCGGCTTCTATCTCCGCGCCGCCGATGACTGTCCCACGGCCTTCATCGGCCAGTTTCCCCCTGTGGCCCTGGCCGACAGCATGAAGAACGATCGTTCCATGCCAGTCACAAAACGCGCAGACTACCTCGCCAATACCGATGGGAAGCGGGCCTTTCCCTGGCGCGTGCTCATCGTCACCGAGCGTGATGCCGATCTCATTGCCAGCCAGATGATTCACAAGCTGGCGCGTCCGCTGGAAATCAAAAATACAGAGTGGATCCATCCCGGCAAGGTGGCGTGGGACTGGTGGAACGCCAACAATCTCTTTGGGGTGGACTTTGAGGCCGGCGTGAACACGGCCACGTACAAGGCCTATATCGACTTTGCCGCGGACTACGGCCTGGCGTACATCATCCTGGATGAGGGCTGGTATCCGCTGGGCGATCTCCTCACCGTGGTCCCCGAGATTGACATGCCCGAACTGCTGCGCTACGGCCGGGCGCGGGGCGTGGGTCTCATCCTTTGGGTGGTGTGGAAGACGCTGGAGGATCAGTGGGACGCGGCATTTGACCAGTTTGAAGCCTGGGGCGTGCAGGGCATCAAGGTGGATTTCATGCAGCGCGACGATCAGTACATGGTGGACTATTACTGGCGTGTGGCGCGCGAGGCGGCCAGACGGCACCTGCTGGTCGATTTCCACGGCTCGTACAAGCCCACGGGCCTGCGCCGGGCCTATCCCAATGTGATCACCCGCGAGGGGGTCAAGGGGCTGGAGCAGAACAAATGGGGCGATACGGCCAATCCTGAAAACGCATTGGTGATCCCTTTCACGCGCATGGTGGCCGGCCCCATCGACTACACGCCCGGGGCCATGCGCAACGCACAGAAGGAGAATTTCAAGCCGGTGTGGAACCGTCCCGGCAGCCAGGGCACGCGCTGTCATCAGCTGGCCATGTACGTGGTCTATGAAAGCCCGCTGCAGATGCTGGCCGACAGCCCCTCCAACTATCGTCGCGAAACGGCGTGTATGGCTTTCCTGTCTGCGGTGCCCACAGTGTGGGATGAGACCGTCGTTTTGGACGCCAAGGTCGGCGACTATCTCCTTATCGCCCGGCGCTCGGGCGACACCTGGTATGTGGGCGGCATGACGGACTGGACGCCCCGTGATCTCGAGGTCGACTTCTCCTTTCTCGGCAGCGGACCATGGAAGGCCGATCTCTGGCAGGACGGGCCCAACGCCCATCGCGCAGGTGTCGATTTCAAACGGGTAGCGTATGTCGTGTCGTCACGGAAGAGAATCACTGTTCATCTGGCGCCCGGCGGCGGCGTGGCCATGCGTATTGTGAAAGCAGAGGGGGAGTAATCGACGATGGCCGCTTCACCATCACAGCAGGAACAGGAAAGGGCGTTGAAACGCTGCCTGGCCGCCAAGTCCCTTCAATCCGGGGGACACTACACGGCACTGCTGCGTTATCTGGTGGAGGCCACGGCCCAGGGACGCAGGCCCAAGGCCTCTGACATTGCCATCGATGTCTTTGGAAAGGACCCCTCGGTCAAAGACTATGACGAGGCGGTAATCCGTGTGTATGTGCGCAACCTGCGGCAGAAACTGGACAGCTACTATGGGGATGAAGGCCGTCGCGACAAGGTGCGCCTTGCCGTGCCCAAGGGGGCCTACAGCGTGGCGTTTACACGGATTTCATGGAGAACGCGCCTCAACTGGCAGCGGTTGCACCGTGCCCTGTTGGGGCTGACTGTTCTGTGCATGGCCGTGGGCGGTTTTATGCTTGGCCGGCATTTTGGAAGGCCGCAATCGGAGGAACCCGTCCCTTCCGTGTGGCAGGGCGTGGTCGGCTCGGACCTGCCCGTGCTCATGGTCATGGGCAATCCCTTTGTCTATGTGGCGCATGACACGGCGCTGGGGCGGCCCTTGTGGATTCGGGATTTCGGCGTGCAGAGTCAAAAGGATTTCGATCGATTCAAAGCGGCGCAGCCCCGGCGGGATCTGAAGCCCTCTGAATGGCCGTATTTTACAGACAATGTGATCTTTGGACTGGTGGAGTTTCTGCCCTTCTTTGAACGCATGCACCAGACCTTTTCTGTGGAGGAGCGCACCGATCTCAGTCTGGAGGATCTGGAGCGGCAGCACATGCTCTTTGTAGGGGGACAGCATACGCTGGGTTTCTTCAAGGAGCTGCTGGCCCAGCCGCCGGTTTCTATCGGGTTTGAGGGTGGATTGACGCTGTACCCCCAGGCCACGCGGCCGGACACGCTGCATTTTGTTGCTGAGGATCGGTTGCGTGCCACCAGCTTTGAGGATGTCTGTCTGATTGTCAAGATGCCGGGGCCGCGTGAGAATGTACTGATCTTTGTGACCAGCTATCACGGCACAGGTACGCGGGCGGGCGCAAGGCTGATGACAGATCCGGCCGGCCTGCAGTGCCTGGAAGCCGATCTCATTCAGAGGCTGGGCACCACGCCGCCTTTCTTCATCGCTGTGTTCAAGGTGTTGGGGCTGGGTGATCTGGATTACCGCGCTGAGCTGCTTCACGCTGAAGCTGTGGATGGATCGCTGCCCCTGTGGACGGCCATTCCCGCTGCATCACGGTAGCGCTACGGTGCAGGGCTTGGAGAAGGGGCCTGCAGGGTGCATATTGCATCGTGTCCCTGCGTGAATACGTTGATTTTTTCTCCTTCGTCATGTTGCAGGCAGACCATTCATTTCCTTTTCGATGAAGGCCCGCCCCACCCTGGCGGGCCTTTTTCTATGGGCCGCTAAAGTACCTTTCATTTCTAGAGAGGCAGCAATGAAAAGAACCTTCTGTGTTTTTTTGATCTTATGGGGCGCTGTGCTGCAGGCCCAGACCGTGATTTCCGTGGCCGATTTTGGCCTCTCCCCCAACAGCCGGGCCAATGCCGTGCCCGCGGTGAAGGCGGCGCTGGAGGCGTGTCGACAGATGGAGAACCCGGTTCTGAGCTTTCCAGAGGGCCGCTATGATTTCTGGCCGCAGCACTGCGTGGAGAGGGATTATTATGAGTCCAATACCACGGACCACAATCCCAAGCGCTGTGCCATCTTCATCGAGAACTTCACGGGGCTGGTCGTAGACGGACAGGGATCGTCCTTTGTCTTCCACGATCGCATGCAGCCCTTTACCGTGGATCATAGTGAAAAAGTCGCCATTAAGAACTGCAGCATCGACTGGGATATTCCCTTAACCGCCGAGGCCGTGGTTCTCGCCGCAGACAGCGGGCGCATTGATCTGCGCATCGATACCCGCCAATTCCCCTTTGTGATCGAAAATGAAAAGCTGGTCTTTGTAGGCGAGGGGTGGAAGAGCGCCTGGAGCGCGACCATGGAATTTGACGGGAAGTCACTTCAGGTGGTGCAGGACACGGGCGACCGCGGCTGTCTGGGCCGGGGCTGGCGCGACGGGTATCGGGCGGAAAGGCTTTCGCCTGACCGTGTAAGGCTGCACTTTCCTTTCAAACGACTGCCTAAAGTGGGCCATGTGCTGGTGCTGCGCCACAGCGCCAGAGATCACGCGGGATTGTTCTTTTTTCACAGCAAAAATATCGTCGTTGAAGACGTCAATCTCTATCACTGTGCCGGTCTGGGCGTGCTGGCCCAGTTCACGGAGAATGTGACGCTGCGCCGTTACAACACCGTGCCCAGTCCAGCGCGTAAAGTGGTCTCCGGCCACGATGACGGGGCGCAGATCTCCAACTGTCGCGGCCTGGTGCTCATTGAGGATTGCACCTTCCACGGCCTCATGGACGACCCCATCAACTGTCACGGTACCAGCGTGCGCATCATCGAAAAGCGCGAAGAGAACACGCTGCTCTGTCAGTTCATGCACGATCAGGCCACGGGCATGATCTGGGGGCGCCGGGGCGACCGCGTGGGCTTCATCGAGAACGCCTCCATGGTCACCGTGGGCGAGGGGGAGGTCACGGATTTCGTCGCTGTGAACCGCGACACCTTCAAGCTCACCTTTGCCGATCCGATTCCAAGAGAAATTGAGCCGGGTGATGCGCTGGAGAATCTCACCTGGTCGCCGGATCTGACCGTGCGGGGCTGCTATTTCATGTCCAACCGCGCCCGGGGGCTGCTGGTGTCCACGCCGGGCAAGGTACTCATCGAGAAGAATCGATTTGCGTCCAGCGGCGCGGCCATACTCATTGCCGGAGACGCCAACTACTGGTATGAGTCAGGCGCGGTGCGCGACGTCTTCATTCGGAAGAACGTTTTTGAATCGGCCTGCCTGACCTCGATGTATCAGTTCTGCGAGGGCGTGATCTCCATCTATCCCATCATCCCCAGTCCCGATGTCAACCGGCCCTTTCACCGGCAGATTCGCATCGAAGAGAATACCTTCCACCTTTATGACTATCCTGTGCTCTACGCCCGTTCCGTGCAGGGGTTGACGTTTTCTGATAATCGGCTGATCCGCAGCCATGATTTTGCGCCCTTTCACAGCCGCAAGGCCGGCATCACTTTGGAGGCGTGCAGAGCCGTGCGCATCCAAAACAATCAGATGGAGGGAGAGGTGCTGGGGCGGGAGATCGTCCTGGAGAAGACGGATCGGAATCAGGTGGCGCTGCGCAAGGGACAGGGGTTCCACGTAGCGCTTCGGTGATGGGGCGAAACCTGTGCCGCAGAGAGGCAAGAAGACAGATCCTACTTTTTGTGGGGCAAAAAGTAGGCAAAAACCCTTTGCGCGGTTGATCGGTGTTTAGGGGGGCGGTCTATCTTTACGCACGGCATGCCCCCGCCCGGCCCCAAAGGGTTCATCTTCCTCGGCCCGGCCCGCTGGGGAACGCGGGGCGAGGCATTGTTTTTTCACGCCGACCCATTTTGCGGCGCGTGATGTTTGACAGGCAGAGGTTTACCCTCCGCGCCTTCGGGCCACAGACCGGCCCGAAACCGGTTCATTGTCCGTTTGGGTGTTAAGGGGGGGGGCGTGGTACGATCCACGCGATTCGATAAAGAACCTATTTTGATTTATTTGTGCTTTAAAAAATAGAGGTATTTCATGAAAGCCGCTTACAAAATTATTTTTTGGATGGCGATTCTGGCTTTATCCTGTCAGTCTGTGGGTCCGGGTGTGCGTTTTGAGAGCCAGTGGGCCGCTTCGCCCGATCGCCGCTGGGCCGGGCCGGGCTTCTGGGCCAACCGCCTGCAGGACTGGACCGTGGAACATGGCCGCCTGCACTGTGCGGAGCGCACGGGCAGAAAGCCCTTTCGTACTGTGCATCTCCTGAGCCATGCGCTGGGCGCCCATCCCGGTGATCTCTCGCTCTCTGTGGAGACCGGGGCCGTTGCCTCGCACACGCTGCCGGCAGATGCGGCCACAGGTTTTCTCATCGGCGCAGGCGCGGGACTGGACTATCGCGCTGCCGCGCTGATTCATCACAGCACAGGGCCCGGCGCCGGGCTCTTTGCCGGGCTGGACGGGGCGGGCCGCCTCTTCATTCGCGACATGGAGGAGGCCGAACATTTTCTGGTGCAAGGTGCATCGGGTGTGCAAGGCGGAAGGGCTGTGCGCCTGCGCTGCGAGATTAAACCCCAGGGCAAGTCTTACGCTCTGGTGCTGGCTGCCCATGCCATTGAAAATGATTCGCTGCTCGCCGAGCTGTCCCTGCGCGGTCTGCCCAATGCCCGCATGGCCGGGAGCCTGGCCCTGGTCTCGCATCCCGGGTCCGGGCAGGCGCGCTTCAGCTTTCGGCACTGGACTGCATCGGGACGTAAGCTGGTGCATCATCCACACCGTCAGGGCGGGCCGGTGCTGGCCACACAGTACACGGTGAGCCGCGGCACGCTCAAGCTGACGGCGCAGTTCATGCCCATCGGGCCCGAGGACGCGCAGGAGGCCGTGCTGGAGGTGGCGGGCGAGGCCGTGGCCCGTGCCGCCATCGATAAAGAGGCGCTCACGGCCACGTTTCGCGTGGCGGACTGGGACGCGTCGCAGTCTGCGGAGTACAGGGTCCGTTATGTGTTTGAGGGTGTGGAGACGGCGTACAGCGGCCGCATCCGCCGTGATCCAGTCGATCAAAATGAAATGGTGATTGCCGCGTTCACCGGCAACCACAACGTGGCCCGGCCCGAGGGAAAATGGGCGGGTGTGGACGGCGGGCGGTTCAACTGGCAGGCGTCGATATTCTTCCCCCACACAGACATGATAGACCATGTGGTCATCCATCAGCCCGACCTGCTCTTCTTCTCCGGCGACCAGGTCTATGAGGGGGCCAGCCCCACCTACGCCGACCGCGTTCAGCCGCGCCTGGACTATCTCTACAAGTGGTATCTCTGGTGCTGGGCCTATCGTGACCTCTGTCGTGAAATGCCCAGTGTGACCCTGCCCGATGACCACGACGTCTACCACGGCAATCTCTGGGGCACAGGGGGCGTGGCCACGCCCAAAGGGCTGTCAGGCGCCGCGGCCCAGGACGCCGGGGGCTACAAGATGCCGGCTGATTTTGTGAAAATGGTGGAACGCACGCAGACCAGCCACATGCCAGATCCCTTTGATCCCGCGCCTGTGGCCCAGTCCATTGGCGTCTATTACTGCGATCTGCTCTGGGGCGGCGTGAGTTTTGCCGTGCTGGAGGACCGCAAGTTCAAGTCGGCGCCCGGGCCGCTGCTGCCCGAGGCTGAGGTCTGGAACGGCTGGAAGAAGAACATGGCTTTTGACTGCCGCACGCAGGGCGATGCGCCGGGGGCGGTGCTGCTGGGGCGTCGGCAATTGGATTTTATCGAAACCTGGGCCGCGGACTGGTCCGGCGGGGCGTGGATGAAGGTGGCGCTCTCGCAGACCATCTTCGCCAATGTGGCCACGCTGCCTGCGGGGTCGCCCAACGGATCGGTGATCCCCTCGCTGCCCATTTTAAAGCCGGGCGAGTACGCGGAAAATGATGAACCTGTGCAGGATATGGACTCCAATGGCTGGCCGCAGACGGGTCGAAACAGGGCCGTGCGTGCGCTGCGCAAGGGTTTTGCCCTGCACGTGGCCGGGGACCAGCATCTGGGTTCCACCCTTCAATACGGCGTGGATGAGTGGCATGACGCGGGCTATGCGCTCTGTGTGCCCTCTGTGGGCAATTTCTGGCCAAGGCGCTGGTTTCCGTCGCAAGGCGGCGCCAACCGCACCGAAGGTGCGCCGCGCTACACCGGCGATTTTGAGGATGGTTTCGGCAACAAGATGAGTGTTCACGCCGTGTCCAATCCCTTTCAGTCGGGACGCAAGCCTGCGGTGTTGTACGATCTGGCCACGGGCTACGGCATCGTCCGGCTGGAGAAATCAACGCGGCGTTTCTCTCTGGCCAACTGGCCGAGATACGCCGATCCCCGCACTGAATCGCCTTACCCGGGCTGGCCGGTGCGCGCCCATTATCTGGAGAATTACGGGCGCAAACCCGCCGGGTATCTGCCGGAGATCATGGTCTCAGGCATGACAGATCCCGTGATTCAGGTGGTGGATGAGTCGTCCGATGAGATTGTCTATACCCTGCGTATTCAGGGAACGCATTTTAAGCCGCCGGTATTTGCACAGGGGAGGTACACGGTGCGCGTGGGCGATGGTGATGCGCCATTCAAGACGGTGAGCGGCGTAGCCATGGACCAAAATGGCATACTCGACCTGCAGTTTTAACGGTGCTGACTCTTGCCGAGTCGCTGCATCAGTGGGCAAGGGGCCATCAATAGGAGGATGTATTAATGAAAAATCGATTGTCATGGCTCGTGGCTGTGCCACTCTCTCTCTTCATCGGCTGCGCCAGCGTGCCTGAGCCGGCGCCTGTGGCTCCTGTGCCCACGGCCCGTCAATTGGCCTGGCAGGATCTGGGTTTTTACGGCTTCATCCATTTTGGGCCCAACACATTTCTGGACAAGGAGTGGGGCTATGGCGATGCCGATGCGGCCGTGTTCAATCCCACAGAACTAGACTGTGAGCAGTGGGTCACCGTGGCCAAGGAGGCGGGCATGAAGGGGCTCATTCTCACGGCCAAGCATCACGACGGTTTCTGCCTGTGGCCATCAAAGTATACCGATTATTCCGTGAAAGCCTCGCGCTGGAAGCAGGGAAAAGGCGATGTCGTCGGTGAGCTGGCCGCGGCCTGCCGCAGGCACGGACTGAAGCTGGGCCTCTATCTCTCCCCCTGGGATAGGAACCACCCCGACTACGGCACGCCGGCCTATATCGACTATTACCGTGCCCAGCTTCGGGAATTGCTGACAGGCTACGGCGAACTCTTCGAGATCTGGTTTGACGGCGCCAACGGCGGCGACGGCTTCTACGGCGGGGCGCGGGATGTGCGCCATGTCGATCGAAAAAATTATTACGACTGGCCCAATACCTGGCAGATCGTCAGAGAGCTTCAGCCCAATGCCGTGATGTTCAGCGACGCCGGGCCTGATGTGCGCTGGGTGGGCAATGAGCAGGGCTGGGCTGAAGAGAGCAACTGGTCGCCGTTTCTGCGTGAAGAGGCGTGGCCCGGGTGGCCGCGCTATCTGGAGAACCGCAGCGGCCATGAACACGGCAGCCACTGGGTGCCGGCAGAGGCGGACGTCTCCATTCGTCCCGGCTGGTTCTATCACGCCTCGCAGGACTCGGCAGTGAAAACCGTCGAACAATTGCGGGAGATCTTTTTCAAGAGCGTGGGGCGCAACGCCAACCTGCTGCTGAACCTGCCCGTGGATCGGCGGGGCCTTGTCCATGAGATTGATGCGGCGCGGCTCAAGGCTTTTGGCCGGCGCATCGCCGATGATTTCAAGACCGACCTCGCCCTGGGCAAACCGGTGAAGGCATCGCAGATCCGTGGGAAGCACGCCCGCTTTGCAGCGGTGCATGTGACAGACGGCGACGCGGCCACGTACTGGGCCATGAATGATGGCAGCACAGAGGGGTGGCTGGAGATCGACCTGGAAGAAGCGGTGGCGTTCAACTGCATGGCCCTGCAGGAGAAGATCGCCCTGGGACAGCGTGTGAAGTCCTTTGCTGTCGATGTTTTCACGGATGGGACGTGGCACACCGTGGCCGAGGCCAGCACCATCGGCCATCGCCGTCTGCTCCGTTTTCCCGAGGTAGACGCCTCACGGGTGCGCATTCGCTTTCTGGACGGCAAGGCCTGTCCGTGCATTCATACCGTTGGGCTCTATCGTACAGCCGTCTGTGGAATTTGAGGGGGCAGTGATCGGATTTGTCTGTAAACTGTAGCTCCCTAATCCATTGGAACAAAGTACAGGAGTTTTTAATGACTGATCGTTGGCAAGCTGTAAAGACAATAGGCATCGTTTCACTTTTATTCATCCTGCTGATTGGCTGTTCAAGTACAGCGGCCCCGGATCGCAGCGTCCTTAAAACCACGCTGCAGGCCCGCCTCGATTCACTGGTGGTCGAATCCGGTGTGCCGGGCATTACCTTTGCCGTGGCCTTTGGCGATGCGGACGTGATCCATCTGGCCGGCGGTGTGGCCGATCTGGAATCGCATCTCCCCATGAAGCCCACGGCGCGGATGTTTGGCGGCAGCACGGGCAAGATCTGGGTGGCGGCTGTGGCGTTGAAACTCATCGAGGAGGGGCGCTTTGGCCTGGACGACAAGGTGGCTGACTATCTGGGCAGTCAGGCCTGGTATGCGGATCTGCCCAATGGCAGGGATATCACCGTGCGAAACCTGCTCAACCACACCACGGGCATTCCCCGTCACGTGATGAAACCGGCGCTGTGGGTGTGGATTCATGAAGATCCAGATCGCTATCCCAGCAAGGAGCAGTGTCTCTCCTATGTGGCCGGCGACCAGCCGGTGCATGCGGTGGGAGCGGGCTGGGGCTATTCTGACACCAACTATATTCTTCTGGGTCTGGTGATTGAAGCGGTCACAGGAGAGCGCTATGAAGATCTGTTGCGTACGCGAATTCTAGCGCCCTATCGCCTGACCCTGACCGAGGTGCAGGACAGTCGCGTGATTGCCGATTTGCCCTCGGGCTACACCGGCACAGACGCGCCGTTCAGCCTGCCCGCCAAGGTGCCTGTGGATGGAAAATACCCCATTCATCCCCTGTTTGAATGGCAGGGCGGCGGTCTGGTAGGCAATGTCAGCGACATGGCCCGTTGGGCGCGCATACTCTGGGGCGGCCGCTGGCTGGATAAGGCCATGCAAGAGGCCATGGACAGTCCCGTGAGCCTCCGTACGGGAGAATCTGCGGAGCGGGGCTGGGGCCTGGGTGTGAACGTCCGCCTCTGGCAGGGGCATCGGGTGCTGAGCCACGGCGGCATCTTCCCCGGGTATGAGACCTTTATCGCCTATTTTCCGGATTGGGACATCGCCGCAGCCCTTCAGATGAACGCGGACCGCACCAGCGGCAGGCAGAAAGTCTCACCCGCAGGCGGGTTGATATATATGATTCAGTCCGTGGTCTCTTCTCTGGAGCGCACGCAGGAAAAATAGGAAAGACAGATGCATCGATCTCTACAGTCTCTATTGATCAAACCCGCAGGCCCGGACTGCAATCTGGCCTGTACGTACTGCTTCTACCTGGAGAAGGCCGGTCTCTTTGCAGACCGGCCGGTGCATCGCATGGACGAGGCCGTGCTGGAGGCGATGATCCGCCGGGCGCTGTCCCCAGCCTCCCCGCAGTTCTCCTTTGGCTGGCAGGGCGGCGAGCCCACGCTCATGGGCCTCGACTTCTTCCGCCGCGCCGTGGAATTGCAGGAAAAATATGGCGGTGGCCGTCGCATCTCCAACACCCTGCAGACCAATGGCATGCTGATCGACGCGGCATGGGCGGCCTTTCTCAAGGCGCATCGCTTCCTCGTCGGTCTCTCGCTGGACGGCCCGGCGCACGTGCACAACCACTACCGGAAAAAACGAGACGGCAGCAACACCTGGGAGCAGGTGATGGCTGCGGCCAGGGTGATGCTGGATCACGGCGTGGAGGTGAATGCCCTGGTGGTGGTCAATGACTACTCGGTGAACTTTGCCAAAGAGATCTACCAGTTCCATAAAGAGCTGGGCCTCCCCTGGATGCAGTTCATCCCCTGTGTGGAGCGCGATCCCGCAGACCCCTCACGCCCGGCGCCGTTCAGCGTCTCTGCAGAGGCCTTCGGTGAATTCATGATGACGCTCTTTGACCTCTGGTGGGCCGATCTGCATGGGCTAACCCCGGCCACGAATATTCGTTTTTTCGATGCGGTGTTCCATCACTACATGGAAGTGCCGCCGCCCATGTGCACGCTGGCAGAGGCCTGTGGCGATTATCTTGTGGTGGAGCACAACGGCGATGTCTATCCCTGCGACTTCTTTGTAGAGGCCCAACACCGTCTCGGCAATGTGATGGATGACGATCTGAACACGCTTTTTCAATCGCCCCAGCAGCGGGCCTTTGGCCGCGCCAAGTCCAGCCGTCATGAGAATTGTCAAAGCTGCCCGTGGCTCAGGCTCTGCTGGGGCGGCTGTCCCAAGGATCGCATCGATGAATCGGCGCCCGGCTTATCACATCTCTGTGAGGGCTATAAGCTGTTCTTTGCCCACGCCCACGATCGTTTTTCAGACCTGACCCGACGCTTCAAGGCCAGGGAGGCGGCACCGCCGCCATCGTCCATTCAGCGTAATGACCCCTGTCCCTGCGGCAGTGGCCGCAAGTATAAACAGTGTTGCGGCAAGCAATAATAATCCTTATGGAGTGAGAATCGGAGCAGCGCATGAGAGAGAAGAGAAGTTGGTTCATGAAGCCGTGGGGAACGGTGATGCTGTGCCTGTTTGCTGCGGCAACGAGCCGGGGTCAGGCACTTGAGATTGTGAAAGTTGAGGCGCCGGTGGTTGTGGACGGCCGGCTGACAGAGCCGGGCTGGTCAGCCACAGAGGGGCTCTCTGTGTTCTATCAGTTTGAACCGCAATATGGCCAGGCGGCCACCTACACCACCACGGTCAAGGTGCTGTTGGGACCGCGTCATCTCTACGCCAGTTTTGACTGCGCGGACCCCCAACCGTCGCGCATCATTGGCAAGGCGACGCAGCGCGACGGCGCTTTGGAGGCCGATGATGTGGTGGCGCTGATGTTGGACACCTTTGACGATGACAGCAACGGCTATCTCTTCATTGTCAATGCCCTGGGCACACAGAAAGATGGGCTTTTGGCGGACAACGGCCGCACCGAGGATTTCCAGTGGGACGAGAGCTGGGCGTCGGCGTGCACCGTGCATGAGGGCGGCTGGACGGCAGAGTTGGCCATCCCATTAAAGTCGTTAAAATTTGATCCCGCCAAAACGGTATGGGGATTCAATGCCGCCCGTGCCGTGCCCCATCTGCAGGAGACCGTGGTGTTGGCCAGGGAGATGGTGAATCCCTATCGCGTTTCACAGTTCGGCCGGCTCACTGGATTGGATCTGCGCAATCTATCGCTCAAGAAGTTGACGCTGATGCCCTATGTACAGATGCAGGCCCGTGAGGGGGCCCGCCCCGATTGGGAGGCCGGCCTGGGCGTACGCTACCGCCCGGTGTCACAGCTGAGCGTGGAGGCCACGGTGAACCCGGACTTTGCCACCATTGAGGCCGATGTGGAGCAGGTCAATCTCACCCGTTTTGAGCTCTCCTATCCGGAGAAACGGCCCTTCTTTCTGGAGGGCAATGAGAATTATTCCACGCGCATCAAGCAGTTCTATTCGCGGCGCATCGGCGAGATTCCCTGGGGCGGCAAGGTGGCGGGAAAACTGGGCGCATGGAAGTTGAACGGTCTGGTCACAGAGTCCGATCCGGCCACGGCCGGTGCGCCGGTCACAACGGGGCGTGAGGCATTGTACAGCGTCTTTCGCGTCAACCGTGACCTGCCCAGAGGCTCATCGCTTGGAATAATCGGGGCCAACCGGCATTATCGGTCTGAGAACAGCGGCTCTATCGGTCTGGCTGCCACGCTGTTTTTTACGGACGTGCTGGGCATGACCACGCAGCTGATTCAGTCCCATGGACCGGCGTCATCGGGCACCTGGACGGGATTTGTAAGGCCGGCCTATGACTCTCAGTTCTCCCACTTTCACGTCCGCTACTCCCATTATGGCCGGGGTGTGAAGGAGAATATGAATGACATCGGTTTCATCCGGCATGATGACAGGAAGGAGTTTGATAGCAATATCAGTCATACCTTCTGGTTCAATCAGAGGGCGCTGGAGGCGGTTCAGTCCTCTGTGAACTACAATGCCTACTGGAGTCAGAGCGGCTATCTCCGCAGCTGGGATATGAGTGCGGGTGTGGAGATGGGTCTCTACAAGATGTTCAATATCGAGCTGGAGTATGATGCTGACTACAAGGCCGAATACGCCCCCTATTTTGAACAAGATTTTCGCAACCATGAGTACGGCGTCGATCTGGGTTTCGACAATAATCGCGGCCTCTCGCTCAGCCTTCAGTACACAAAGGGCCGGAGTTACGGCAGTGATTTGGAGGAGATTGGCGGCGGTGTGGATTATCAGATTCTGGCAGGCTGGAACGTCTCCTATGAATTTGAGAAGACCTGGCTCTCACCGGCCGAAGATCCCGAGGACAATGCCTGGATTCATTTTCTGCGCAGCAGCTACTACCTGAATAAAGATCTCTATTTCAAGGTGTTCTACCAGTCGCGCTATCAGGTGCACCGCAGCTGGCGCGACATGGAGTTCGATCTACTCAGAAAAACGGCGCAGGTGGTGTTTGTATGGCGCTTTCTGCCGCCATTCGGGTCTATTCAGCTGGCCTATCAGGAGGGGCGGCGTCTGCACAGCGACGCGGGAGAGAAGGGGCGGAGTTTTTTTACCAAGCTGAGCTGGGTATTCTGAGAACCTGTCGTCGTATCACAGAGGCGGGAGCCTCTGCGGGGTAATAAATGCACGGAAAAAAATAAAGCAAAACGCACGGTCGAACTGGAATAAAACAGAGAAAAGAGAAATGATGCCGCATTGGAACATGACTGAGAGGACACTGGCTGATCTGGATAATCATCTGCCTGAAGTGGTTGTCATTGCCATTGGGGCTGTTGAGCCTCATAATTGGCACTTGCCCCTGGGTATGGACTGGATGCAAGCGACGCATGTCTCCCAGGCGGTCTGCCAGAGGGCGCATGAAGCCGGTGCGTCTGTGGTCTGGCTGCCCGCCATTCCCTATGGTGTGGACTGTAACTTGATGGATTTTCCTATGGCTATTCATGTATCGCAAAATACGTTGGATGCCATGGTGAAGGACATTGTCGTCTCGCTTCGCCATTACGGCATCAAAAAAATCGTGCTGATCAACAGTCACGGCGGCAATGATTTCAAGCCGTTGATTCGACAGTTGCAATGTGACGTGGATGTCCATGTGTTTTCATGCAATTGGTGGACGGTGGGGCGGGATCGCTACAATGAAATATTCGAAAAACCGGATGACCATGCCGGGGAGATGGAGACCTCAGTCGGTTTGGCGTTGTGGCCGGAATTGATCGATTTGAATAGGGCTGGCTCAGGTACAACGCGGCCGTTTCGGATGGAGGCATTGGAAAAGGGCTGGTTGAGTACCAGTCGCAAATTCAGTCAGTTGAATGATCACTGCGCTGCCGGTGATCCGGCTGCGGCCACCGCTGAAAAGGGTCAGAAATACTTGGATTTGGTGATAGGCCGGATCGCTCAATTTTTGGTTGAGTTGTCGGATGCTGAGATTGATGAGGGCTTCCCTCATTGCATGGAAGAGGAGTGAGACTATGGAGATGAATCGTCGTCATGCATTGAAGACCTTGGCCGCGGGTACGGCGGCCCTGGCGCTGCCGGGCTGCAACAGGGCCACGTACAAGCCCAATGTCGTTTTTATCTTGGTGGATGACATGGGGTGGAAAGACCTGGGATGCTACGGATCGACGTTTCACGAGACGCCCCACATCGACGCACTGGCGGCCGGGGGGGTGCGCTTCACCGACGCCTATGCGGCCAGTCCGGTGTGTTCACCCACACGGGCGAGCATTCTCTCGGGCAGACACCCGGCCCGGGTGCATATCACCGACTGGATTCCCGGCAATGATCCACAAAACCGGCTGCTTCTTGGCCCGCAGGACCAACATGAACTCCCGCTGGATGAGCTGACACTGGGCGAGGCGTTCAAGGAGGCCGGCTATGCCACAGGGTATATCGGCAAGTGGCATCTGGGCGACAAGGGCCACTACCCTGAGGATCAGGGCTTTGATGTGAACATTGCCGGCCATCACGCCGGGCACCCGGCCTCGTATTTCTACCCCTACAAAAATAAGTATGGGTATTACGATGTGCCCGATCTCTCAGGCGGCCAGGCGGGCGAGTATCTCACCGAGCGGCTGACTGATGAGGCTGTCGGATTTATTCAAAAGAAGAAAGAGCGGCCTTTCTTCCTCTATCTTTCGTATTACTCGGTGCACACGCCTATTCAGCCCAAACCGTCGCTCAAGGAAAAATACGCGGCCAAGAAAGCGGGACTGGGGCCGTCTGCGCTGCCTGAATATCGCCAAGAACACGACGCACAGACGCGGCTGCGTCAGGACCACGCCGGGTACGCGGCCATGGTAGAGAGCGTAGACACGGGCGTGGGGCGCGTGCGCGCGGCGCTCAAATCCCACGGTCTGGATGAGAACACGGTGATTGTCTTTATGTCGGACAACGGCGGGCTCTCCACGGTGCCGCACCCCGGACCGGCCTCGGTGTTTCCGCTGCGTGCAGGCAAGGGCTGGGTGTATGAGGGCGGCATACGTGTGCCCATGATCATGCACTGGCCGGGGCAGATCCACGGCGGTCAAAGCACGGATACCCCGGTGATGAGCACAGATTTCTATCCCACGCTGCTGGCACTGGCCGGTTTGCCGGCACGCCCGGCGCAGCACCGCGACGGCGTGGACCTGGGGCCGCTGCTGCGCGGCAGGGCCATCGACCGAGATTTTCTGGTCTGGCACTATCCCCATTATCACGGCTCGCGCCACAGGCCGGCCAGCGCCATCCGATACGGCGATTGGAAGCTGGTCTACAGCTATGAAGCGGGGCAGACAGAGCTCTACAACCTGGCCGAGGACATCGAAGAAAGCCATGATCTGGCCAGTACGCACCCGGAGAAAGCCATCGAATTGCGCATCAAGCTCATGGAATGGCTGAAGTCTGTGGATGCCCAGATGCCTGTGCCCAATCCCAAATACGACACGGAGAAGAGGGGGGCGTGATGCGTCATCGCTTGTTTATTCTTGGGCTGCTGCTCTCTCTTGCCGCGCCGCTGCTGGCGCAGCGGGCCAGTATTAGAGCGGGCAAAACCACGTTCCGCACCTACGGATTCGGTGATCCCGATCCCGTGGCCCGCATGAACAAGATCTATCCCTATTTTCGTTTTGACGGCTTCAGTGTTGCATCCGAAGACCGCGTCTGGACTGTGGTGGAGATGGAGAATCCTTATATCCGCGTGCTGGTCTGTCCTGAGCAGGGCGGCAAGGTGCTGGGCGCTTTTGACCGGGAGACGGGAAGGGATTTCATCTACTTCAATCAGGTGATGAAATTTCGCGATGTGGCCATGCGCGGCCCGTGGACCTCGGGCGGCATTGAGTTTAACTTTGGGGCCATTGGCCATGCGCCTACCACGGCCACGCCTGTGGATTATCGCCTGCGTGAAAATGAAGACGGCAGCGTCTCCTGCTTTGTGGGGGCCATGGACCTGGCCTCGCGCACGCGTTGGCAGGTGGAGATTCGCCTGCCTGCGGACAGGGCGTGGTTTGAGACGCGGTCGCACTGGGAGAATCCCACGCCGTATCAGAGCTCGCTCTATCACTGGATGAACGGTGCGGTGACGGCGGCGTCCAACCTGCGCTATGTCTATCCGGGCAACGCCTTCATCGGCCACGGCGGAAAGCCATCGCCCTGGCCTGTGGATGCGGCGGGCCGCGACCTCTCGCTCTACGGCAACAACAATTTTGGGTCTTACAAGTCCTATCATGTACTGGGCCAGCACACGGATTTCTTCGGCGGCATCTACGAGGGCGAGGGCTTTGGTTTTGGCCACTGGGCCGATTACGGGAGCAAGCCGGGCAAGAAGATCTGGATCTGGGGGCTCTCCCGTCAGGGCATGATCTGGGAGGATCTGCTCACGGATACGGATCTGGGCAACCGGCAGTACTCGGAGATACAATCCGGTCTGCTCTTCAACCAGGCCGGCGGGGGCAGCAGCCGCACGCCGTTCAAGCATCGTTTCTTCAAGCCGGGTGAGGCTCTGGATTTCCGTGAGATCTGGTTTCCGGTGCGACACCTGGAGGGCATGAGCGACGCCAATGACCACGCCGTGCTGCATGTGGAAACCACGTCGGCTCAAATGGTGATTGGTGTCTCTGCGCTGTCGCCTCTGGAGGATGTGCTTCGTGTGTTTTCCGGTGGGCGACTGCTCGCTGAGCAGCCTGTCGTGCTTTCTCCGCTGGCCGTGTTCCGTGACACTATCGAATGCAATGGCCACAAAGACATCACGGTCTCGCTTGTGGGGGCCGGCCTCTCCTTTCAGTCGGATCAGGCCAAACAGAAATCGCTTTCACGGCCCCTGACTCTGCCTGCGGATTTCGATGCGCAATCGGCTTACGGGTTGTATCTCTCGGCTGTGGAGCTGGCCAGGCAGCGGGACTGGCCGGGGGCGCTGCACATCGTGCAGGAGAGTTTGAAGGCGCAGCCCTGCTTTGTCCCGGCGCTGAATCTCAAGGCAGAGTGTCACCTGAAACATCTGGATCCTGAACAGGCCTTTGACGCGGCCAAAAAGGCGCTGGCCGTGGATGCCTATGATGGCCGGGCCAACTATCTCTACGGCCTGGCCGCGCGGCAGCTGCATCGCAGCGCCGATGCCCTGGACGGTCTGGGCATCGCCTCGGCACAGCCTCAAACCGCTGTTCCCGCCATGCTGCAGCTGGCGGAGATGGCCGGTGCTGAGGGGAATTGGCGTCGCGTGCTGTTGCTGTCAGAGGCCATGCTGCAGGCCAGTCCCCGGTTGTTGAAAGCAATGCAGTACAGGGCCGTGGCCCTTAGAAAACTGGGCCGAAATCAATGGGCCCAAACCGAGCTGAGTCGAATAACGGATCTTCATCCACTCTCTCCATTTGTCGCCTGTGAGTGCTATCTGGTTGAAGGCCGCCAGGGGCGGCGAAAAGCGTTTCAGCGGCACATTGGCGGAGAACTGCCTCACGAGACCTTTCTGGAGTTAGCGTTGTTTTACCACAGAATGGGGCTGGTCGCTGAGGCCAAGCTTGTGCTGGACGCGTCGCCGGACCATCCCGTGGTCCTGCTCTGGCGGGCGTACTGCGCCTCGCAAATCGCATCGCCAAATGAGAGTCTGGCCTATCTTGAGAAGGCCATGGCCGGTTCGCCGCATCTGGTGTTTCCCCATCGATTTGAAACGCTCGCACCGCTGAACTGGGCGCTGCTTCAGCGGGACTCATGGAAATTCAGATACTATCTGGGGTTGATTTTGTGGCAGCACCATCGCCTCGACGCGGCCAGGGCGCAGCTCAGGGCCTGCCGGATGACGCCGGACGATGCCCCGTTTTATCTCTCCCGAGCCAAATTCTTGGAGGGGCTGGATGAGCGCGCGGTGTTAAAGGATTTGAAACAGGCCCTGCGCCTGGATTCGCAGTCCTGGCGAAGTCACGCGGCCATGCTGGACTGGCATTTGAAGCATGACCATGGGCGCGAGGCCGTGGCTGCGGCGCAAACGGCGCGCATGCATTTTCCAGAGGATTATCGGATGTTGCTGCGTTGCGCCAGGGCGTGGATGGCTGGCGGCAACTATGCCGAGGTGATCGATATCCTGCAGAATCTGACCATTCTGCCCTATGAGGGCGCCCAGGACGGCAGGCGGCTCTACAGGGCGGCCCATGTCATGGCGGCCGTGGAGCAGCTCCAGGCCGCTGCGCCAGACTCGGCGCTGACGCTGGTCAACCGCGCCAGAACCTGGCCGGAGCGGCTGGGCGTGGGACGGCCCTATACCCCGGATGAGCGTGTGGAGGATTTTGTGGCCGCCCACTGTCTCGAGGCGCTGGGTCGTGAAGACGAGGCCGAGGCGTGCTGGTTACGCATCGTTTCTTATTCAGATTCTGTGGCCACAGGGCGGGACAGCCGCAGCCTGATCACGGCTTTGGCGCTGCGCGCTTTGGGGCGCGAGGCGGCGGGTGCATCGCTGCTGGAGGCATGGAATCTCAGCGCAGCGGAGAGCCGCATGGCCCAATGGGCAGAACATTTCTACAGCACAGGCCGGTCGGCTATGGAGAATCGGGCGCAGTCCGAGGCCCGCCGCACCCCCTGGGAAGCAGAAAAAGGCGATGCGGACGCGGCCCTGGTTCGGCTTGTGGTGGAAGCTTTAATGGAGAAGGAGTAAGTGATGAAGATGATTCGTTTGATGTTTATTGTGGTTTTCGGCCTGTTGTCGGCAGTGACGGCACAGGGCCAGTCGGCACCGGATTACACCCAGGCCCGCTACTATGGCACAGGCCAGTGGGACGCAGACTCGCTGGGCAACCATCGCGTGGTGCTCCGTGTGGATGAGGCGGCCGAGGCGGTGCTGGCCCGCATGCCCTGGCGGCGGCGCGATGCAGCACCGGAGAAGAAGGCCGTGATCGTCGTCGATGCACAAACGGGTAGGCGCATTGCCAATGTGCAGTTGCGGTCTGTCACCCGTGCCCAGGGCGAGATTGTCTTTGAACCTGTGAGCGGGCCGGGCCGCTACTTTGTCTACTATCTGCCCTATTTCAGCACGGGCAGCCGAAACTATCCCAAAGGCGGCTATCGTCAGCCTATGGAAACCGCCGATCCCGCGTGGCTGGCGGGGTTGGACGCACTGCCCGAGGCCACGCTGGAGCAGTTCCAGTCCATTGACGCCTTTAACAGCTTCTATCCCATGGAGGTCATTGCCACGGTAGAGGAGATTGGTGGACTGATCGCCGCGCATCGCAATCATGACTTCCTGCTCTTCCCGGAAGACAGGACGCGGTCCATCCGCATGACGCATGACCTGCCCAGTCACTGGGTGAGCCAGGGACTGAAGACCGCCTTTCAGGGCGAGGCGCATCGATTTGAGTATTACGCTTTTCAAGTGGGCGTGTTCGCGTCCAAAAATAGATTGACCGCACTCTCTGTTGACTTCTCCGCGTTTGAGGGACCGGGTGGCGCACGCATCGATAAAGCCGCGCTGACCTGTTTCAACACCGAGGGGCGCGACTGGATTGGCCGTCCCTTCCGCAAGACACTCTCCGTGGAACAGGGCCGCGTGCAGGCGTTATGGATGGGCGTGGATGTGC
>Ga0209692_10000503_pt1 | contig 88277 bp, 76 predicted proteins | sample tdDd472_FD_187129 | JGI IMG/M metagenome (GOLD analysis project Ga0209692, IMG submission 187129) | Marine sediment microbial communities from the Atlantic coast under amendment with organic carbon and nitrate - tdDd47.2 (SPAdes)... | ecosystem: Environmental > Aquatic > Marine > Coastal >...
CTATGTTTTCAACTACACCCTGATACACCTGCGATTCAACAAAACGCATGAGCAGTCCATCAAGAATTTCTTTTGAGTCCGGCTCATAGATGTAATCCCAATGATGCTTCAGTTCATCATCACTGGTACCGCTAACAGGCAGCAACTGTTGAACACCTGCCTGTTGAGTCATGGTATTAACAAACTCATTACTTACCAGATAAAGCGCATCGATTTTGCCTGCAGTAAAGGCATCAAGCATCACCTTAACTGAACCGATCAGATCGTTGATATGTGGTGAGTCACCTAACTGACTCGCCTGGGCAACGACGTTGGCATTCTGACGTTTGAAATATTCAACCGCTTTACGGCCGACTGGAACCACGTCGATTTCAACACCTTTATCATGGTGTGCTTTCATATCGGCAATCGTTTTCTTGAACAGATTGACGTTAAGACCACCACAAAGGCCACGATCTGAGGTTACAACAATGTAACCCACTCGCTTTATCTCACGCTCGATCATAAACGGATGTTTAATTTCGGCATGAGCCTGAGACAGATGCGCAATTACATTGCGCATCTTCTCAGCGTATGGACGGCTGGCTGCCATTCTGTCCTGCGCTTTGCGCATTTTAGAGGCAGCAACCATTTCCATTGCTTTGGTAATTTTCTGAGTGTTTTTAATACTCTTTATTTTACCGCGTATTTCTTTTGCACCGGACATGCTTTACTCCGATTTACCAAACACCGTTTGCTTTAAAAGCTTCAAGTGCTGTTTTCATTTCAGCTGCAATGTCATCGTTATAGTCGCCAGACTCATCAATCTTGGCCACCAGGTCAGCGTTATTGCTCTTCACATACGCCCACATAGCTGCTTCGAAATCCAGAATCTGAGAAACTTCAACATCGTCCATAAAACCTTCGTTCATGGCGAACAGGCTGAAGCCCATCTGCGCCACGCCCAGTGGTGAATACTGAGCCTGCTTCATCAGTTCTACGGCACGTTCACCCAGTGCTAACTGTGCGCGTGTTGCTTCATCAAGGTCAGATGCAAACTGTGCGAATGCCGCCAGTTCACGATACTGAGCCAGTGCCAGACGCACACCGCCACCCAGCTTCTTGATGATTTTGGTTTGTGCTGCACCACCTACACGAGATACAGACAGACCCGCGTTGATCGCTGGACGGATACCTGCGTTGAACAGATCAGACTCAAGGAAGATCTGGCCATCAGTAATCGAAATTACGTTGGTTGGTACGAATGCAGAAACGTCACCGTCCTGTGTTTCGATAATTGGCAGTGCGGTTAATGAACCGGTTTTACCTTTAACAGCACCATTGGTTGCCTTTTCTACATACTCGGCGTTTACACGCGCTGCACGTTCAAGCAGACGAGAGTGCAGGTAGAAAACGTCACCTGGATACGCTTCACGACCTGGTGGACGACGCAGCAGCAGTGATACCTGACGGTAAGCCCATGCCTGCTTGGTTAAGTCATCATATACAATCAGTGCGTCTTCACCGCTATCACGGTAGAACTCACCCATGGCACAACCAGAGTAAGGCGCAATGTACTGCATCGCTGCAGAGTCAGATGCGGTTGCCGCAACCACAATGGTGTGAGCCATTGCATCATGCTCTTCCAGTTTACGAACCAGGTTAGCAACGGTTGAGGCTTTCTGGCCTACCGCTACGTAAACACACTTAACGCCTGTGCCTTTCTGGTTAATGATCGCATCCAGAGCAACCGCAGTTTTACCTGTCTGGCGGTCACCGATAATCAGCTCACGCTGACCACGACCTACGGGCACCATCGCGTCGATCGCTTTCAGACCTGTCTGTACAGGCTGGTCAACCGACTTACGCTCGATAACGCCAGGCGCAATCTTTTCGATTGGAGAAGATGTTGAGGTTTCAATTGGGCCTTTACCGTCAATCGGGTTACCCAGTGAATCTACAACACGACCTAACAGTGCATCGCCTGTTGGTACTTCAAGAATTTTACCAGTACATTTGGCGATATCACCTTCTTTCAGGTGCTTGTCAGAACCCAGTACAACCGCACCTACGGAGTCACGCTCCAGGTTAAGTGCAAGTGCAAAGGTATCGCCGGGCAGTTCAATCATCTCACCCTGCATGGCTTCTGCCAGACCGTGGATTCGTACGATGCCATCGGCCAGGCTTACAATAGTACCTTCGGTACGGGCTTCTGCGACCGTCTCGAAGCTTTCTATACGTTTTTTAATCAGTTCACTGATTTCTGATGGATTCAGTTGCATTCTTTTGATCCTCGTTAATGGCCCACTTAGTGAGCGACGGCCTGGGTTAATGCCCCAATCCTGGCGCGTGTGGAACCATCAATTACTAAGTCGCCAGCCCGAATGACTACACCGCCGATTAACGACGCATCTACTTCTGTCGTTAAGCTTACTTCACGGCCTAATTTCTTCTTCAGGGCTTCGGTCATTGATTTAACTTGTGCATCGCTTAATGGATAAGCTGATGTCGCCGTTGCTTCTACTGTGCCTTCAGCCTGTGCTTTTAATGCTTCAAACAAAACAGCAATTTCAGGCATTAATGCCAGGCGGGCATTCTCTGACAGTGTTCTGACAAAGTTCTTTTGCGTATCGCTTAACTTGTCAGCACAGATATCAATCAGGATATCGCCTTTATCAGCAGCACCCAGTTTGGGTGAATCAATAATCGATGCATACGCTTCATTGCACACCACGGCGCTAATGAGTTGTATTGCATCTAACCATTCAGCCTGCTTAGATTCAGCTTGCGCTACTTCGAAAGCTGCTTTTGCATAAGGCCTGGCGGCAGTTGTGTATTCAGACATATTCGATCACCTACCCTTGAATTAAATCTGGGCGATCATGTCGTCAACGATATCGCTATGCGCTTTTTCGTCAACTTCACGGTTCAGGACTTTCGCAGCACCGGCCATTGCCACGCTTGCAATCTGTTGTCTCAGTTGCTCTTTAGCACGATTGATTTCCTGTTCAATCTCGGCCTCAGCTGCCGCTTTAACACGACCTGCCTCTTCCTTTGCATTATCTTTAGCTTCTTCAACAATTTCAGATGCACGCTTCTGCGCCTGAGTCACAATTTCAGATGCCTGATCTTTGGCTTCCTTAATGTGTTTCTCAGCCGCTTTTTCAGCCAGCTCCTGTTCATGCTTGCCACGTTCAGCAGCAGCGAGTCCATCGGCAATCGTCTTTTTACGCTCGTCCAGCGCTGTTATCAGCGGTGGCCACACGTATTTCATTACGAACCATACAAACACGAAAAACGCGATTGATTGTCCGATAAGAGTTGCATTGATGTTCATGCTTTTTCCTCGTGGTTATAAAGTGTAATCAAAAAGGTTTAGTTTTGATTACCCACCAACAACCGCGAACAGAACATACAGAGCAATACCAACAGCGATCATAGGAACCGCGTCAACAAGACCCATTACGATGAAGAACTGTGTGCGCAGCATTGGAATCAGCTCTGGCTGACGTGCAGCACCTTCAAGGAAGCGGCCACCAAGGATACCGATACCTACAGCAGCGCCCAGTGCGCCCAGACCCATCATTAAAGCGCCAGCGATATACAGAAATGCAGTTGCTTCAGTCATTGTTTAATCTCCTGTGAGAGTAGTTTTAAATTTAAAAAGGTTAATAGTTACAGCAATCGTTATTAACAATAGCGATTAGTGATCCTGATGCGCCATATCCAGATATACGATGGTCAGGGTCATAAATATGAAGGCCTGCAACGTAATAATAAGGATGTGGAATATAGCCCAGCCCAACTGCAGCACACCGCCAAACAGACCAACGGCCAGACCGGCTGAGTACATAATTGCAATCAGAATGAAAATGGTTTCACCTGCATACATGTTACCGAACAGTCGCAGTGCCAGTGATACCGGCTTGGAAATCAGTGATACCAGCTCCAGCACCAGGTTAACCGGCGCACCGGCCTTGCCGAATGGCTGGAATGCCAGCTCACCGAAGAAGCCGCTGAAGCCCTTGATCTTGATGCTGTAGTAAAGCATCAGCCAGAACACGCCCAGTGCCATACCGAAGGTCACATTGGGGTCTGTGCTTGGAACCACCTTGAAGTAAACATGATGTGGGTCGGCACCGAATGCCGCGCCAATTTGCTGGGCCAGCATGGGTAACCAGTCAACTGGAATCAGGTCCATGAAGTTCATCAGGAACACCCAGGCAAAAACTGTCAGCGCCAGGGGTGCGACTATGTCGTTCTTGCCGCTGAATGAGCCGCGTACGCTATCGTTAATAAAATCGATAATCATCTCGGCAAAATTCTGGAAGCCGCTGGGCACACCGGTGGTGGGTGATTTTGCTACACGACGGAACATAAAGAAGAACAGCAGTGCCAGACCAATCGACCAGCCCAGTGAGTCAACATGGAATGCCCAGAAACCCATTTCTTTTGCCTGCTCTGGCGTCTGTGCAAACATCCAGCCGTGCTCAGGGTGGTTACCGTAGGTCATGTTCTGGAGGTGATGTTTTATATATTCACCTGAAGTCATAGCTTCACCAGCCATTATTTATCTCTCCAATTTTTGTCATCGTCATTCACAAAGAATGACGCCAACCAGGGAATCATTGTGATTAACAGGTAAGCACCCATAAGTGCTATCACGTTTAGTGGTTTGATTACGTTTATCACGAAAACAAACAACATTACGGTCAAAATAATTTTACCGACCTCTGCCCTGTAGTAGGTGGAGAGGATTTGTGCAGATTCGGTTTCCTGCTGTTTTGAGAAAACCTTCCATGCAAAGTATCCGTTCGCCAGACTGGCAATCATGCCGCCTGCCAGCAGGGATATTGCCAATGACTGACTGATGAGCAGTGCACACAGGCTAATGCAGAAACCGAACGCAAACTGAAGCAGAACCAGTTTCTTAATTTGTGTGCTGCTGACCTTGTGCATCATCCTAATGTGACGCATTTAACGTCGTTGAAAATGCGCGCAAATTATATGGGCCATGGGAAGTGTGGTCAACCTTAATATCTGAATAAGGCATTTTTATTTTAGAAAATCCATATGTAGTGATGAGCGAGCTGTGATAAGGCTTTGCGCCGGTTTATCAGGCTAAATTTCAGCTTTCTGCAGCTGGCTTTTGCCGCTGGCCGATGGTGATATGGCTGCAGGTCATTGAAAAGCCAGAAGAAAAACGGCCAGCCTAAATCACGCCTTAAACACAGCCATAAACGGCTTTTCAAAGCAAATATCCGCAGCATCAGGCTTTATGACGTTAGCCTGCCAGCCACCTTAAGCTGGCCCTGAATCCCTGTGAGCCGTCTGGTATCGCCTAGTGAATTTTATTCAGAATGCCGTCCAGCTCATCCAGGCTGGAGTAGTTGATCACCAGTTTGCCCTTGCCATTGCTTTTGTGCTGCAGGTCCACCGGCGCACCCAGTCGTTCACTCACCTGCTCCTGCAGGCGCTTGATATCCGGGTCGACCTTTGTTGATGTTGAACCGCCGGGGGGCTTTGGTTCCAGCTGACGCTTGACCCGTTTTTCGGTTTCCCGCACCGACCAGCCCTGTTCCGCGGCCTTGCCCGCCAGCAGGCTCTGCTCATAGCCCTGCAGTGCCAGCAGCGCGCGGGCATGGCCCATATCCAGCTTGCGCTCATCCACCATCTGTTTGACATCGTCATTCAGATCACGCAGACGCAGCAGGTTAGTAACCGAAGCACGGGAGCGGCTGACCGCTTCCGCCACCTGCTGGTGGGTCATATCGAATTCATCAATCAAACGCTGCAACGCGCGGGACTCTTCCAGTGGGTTGAGGTTTTCACGCTGGATATTTTCAATCAGCGATACTGCAGCGGCCGCCTGGTCGGTCAGGTCCTTGATCACAGCAGGAATTTCCTGCAGACCCGCCAGCTGTGCCGCGCGCCAGCGACGCTCACCGGCAATCAGCTCGAATCGACCCGCAGTAATCGGCCGCACCACGATCGGCTGCACCACACCCTGCTCCTTGATCGAGTCGGCCAGTTCCTGCAGCGCCTCTGGCTCAAAGTGCACACGGGGCTGATAGGTGCCGCGCTGAATCAGCTCAATCGACAGATGCCGCAGGCCATTATTCGCCGACGCCTGATCCGCCGCCGGCGTGGTGGGTGCCGGGCTAGGGTCGGTAAGCTGGTTGACCTCGGCGGCACTGCCCAGTAATGCATTAAGCCCGCGCCCTAATCCTCGTTTTTTTGCTGCCATTAATTACTCTATATATATGTATGCGATTATGTAGATGGGTGATCCGCAATGGGTTCACGCCAGCCCGAACGATCAGGCCACTTCACCGGTCGGCTGTGCGGCCTTGACCTGCTTGCGAATCACCTCGCCCGCCAGCGCAAAATAAGCCAGTGCGCCGCGTGAGGTTTTGTCATAGCTGAGCACCGGCACGCCATGGGACGGCGCTTCCGCCAGGCGCACATTGCGCGGCACCACGGTGCGGTAAACCTTGTCGCCAAAGTGCTCGATCAGCTGCTCGGAAACATCGGTGGCCAGCTTGTTACGCGGGTCATACATGGTGCGCAACAGGCCTTCGATTTCCAGCCCCGGGTTAACGCTGCTCTTCACCTGCTCGATGGTTTCCACCAGCGAGGACAGGCCCTCCAGCGCATAGTATTCACACTGCATCGGAATCAGCACACCGTTTGCGGACACCAGTGCATTCACCGTGAGCATATTCAGCGAGGGCGGGCAGTCGACAATAATAAAGTCATAATCGGCAGCGACCTGTTGCAAGGCATCCCTGAGACGGGATTCACGCGCCGGGGCATCCATCAATTCGACTTCCGCAGCGGTCAGGTCACTGTTGCCGGGTAACACGTGGTAACCGATTTCCTCGGGCTTCTGGATGCAGTTCTGGATCGGCTCATCCCCCAGCAGCACATCCAGCACACTGTTCTGCAGGGCATGTTTGTCCACGCTGCTGCCCATGGTGGCATTGCCCTGGGGGTCGAGATCAACCAGCAGTACCCGCTTACGGGTGAGTGCCAGCGATGCCGCCAGATTGACCGAGGTGGTGGTTTTGCCCACGCCACCCTTCTGATTGGTTACTGCGATAATTCTTGCCATGAAGACTTCTTTTATTCGGTTTGCTTTATTTCAATGAGGCGTCTTTCTTCATTCAGCCAGGGCACAACCAGCGTATGCTGCGCCAGCTGCGTATAACCCGCCGCCAGCGCGGGCATTTCTTCCCTGCCCTTCATTGCCAGCACCCGTGACCCCGATGTTACCAGATGTTGGGTCAGATCTAATATAGTATTTAACGCGGCAAAGGCGCGGCAGGTAATCAGCGGAAAGCGGATATCCGGCTGGTACTGCTCGATGCGGCTATGAATAATCTCAACGTTTTCAATGCCTAACTCGATTTTTACCTGGGTCAGAAAACGGGTTTTCTTGCCATTGCTGTCGAGCAGCACAAACCGGGTATCCGGCAGGCACAATGCCAGCGGGATGCCCGGCAGGCCGGCACCCGTGCCCACATCCAGTACCGGCGACTGATCAATATAGGGCAGAATGCTCAGGCTATCCAGCAGATGGCGAATCACCATACTGTCCAGATCGCGGATTGCGGTCAGGTTATAGGCCCGGTTCCATTTCAGCATCAGCTGTAAATACGCCAGTAGCTTTGCCTGTGTGGCCTGGTCGATATCCAGCTTAAGTTGTTCTATGCCCTGCTGGAGACGCTGTTCTGCCTGCATGTGATTCTGTTTCAGTACAGTGACCGTCATCAGGATATTTTCTTGATATGCACCATCAGCAGCGAGATCGCCGCCGGGGTCACGCCGGAGATGCGACCCGCCTGTCCCAGGGTAGCCGGACGGTGATCCATCAGCTTCTGCCGCACTTCATTGGACAGGCCTTTTACCTGGTCGTAGGCCATTTCCTCGGGGATCTTTTTGTCTTCATAACGACGCGCTTTATCGATTTCATCCAGCTGGCGGCTCAGGTAACCGGCATACTTGGCCTGGATTTCCACCTGTTCCGCCACTTTTGCATCGGCCACCGGCGGACCCAGCTCTGCCACGGAGGTGAGTTTTACATAGCCCATTTCCGGGCGCTTGAGCAGGTCCAGTGCGCGCGCCTCCTTGCTCAGCGGCTTATCCAGCACCGCGGTGAGTGCCTGGCCGGCATTGGAGGCAGGCTGCACCCACATATCGGTAAGGCGCTGCTGTTCACGCTCGATCGCCTCACGTTTTTCACAGAAACCGCGCCATTGCTGTTCACTCAACAGCCCCATCTGATTGGCCATTTCCGACAGCCGCAGATCGGCATTGTCTTCCCGCAGAATCAGCCGGTACTCGGCGCGGGAGGTGAACATGCGGTAGGGCTCCTGGGTGCCGTTGGTAATCAGGTCATCCGCCAGTACACCGATATAAGCCTGATCCCGGCGTGGCGACCAGGCTTCCTTACCCTGCACCTGTAATGCGGCATTGGTGGCCGCCAGCAGACCCTGGGCCGCGGCCTCTTCATAGCCAGTGGTGCCATTGATCTGCCCGGCAAAAAATAGCCCACCGATAAAACGGGTTTCCAGGCTGGGCTTGAGATCACGGGGGTCAAAAAAGTCATACTCGATGGCGTAACCGGGGCGGGTAATAAAGGCGTTTTCAAAGCCCTTGATGGAGCGCACCAGATCCAGCTGCACATCAAACGGCAGGCTGGTGGAAATACCATTGGGGTAAATTTCAAAGCTGTTGAGCCCTTCCGGCTCGATAAAAATCTGGTGTGAATCCTTGTCGGCAAAGCGCACCACCTTGTCTTCAATCGACGGGCAGTAACGCGGGCCTATGCCTTCAATCACCCCGGAGTACATGGGTGAGCGGTCCAGCCCGCCCTGAATAATTTCATGGGTGCGCGCATTGGTGTAGGTAATATGGCAATCGATCTGTTGCGGGTGGTCCTCCACCGAACCGCTGAGTGAGAACACCGGGGTCGGCGTATCGCCGGGTTGCACCTGCAGCCCGGAATAATCAATCGAGCGGGTGTCGATGCGCGGCGGGGTGCCGGTTTTCAGTCGGTCCACGCGGAACGGCATTTCCCGCAGGCGTTTTGACAACGCAATCGATGGCGGATCACCGGCACGGCCACCGGAATGGTTACTCTGGCCAATATGGATCAGGCCACCGAGGAAGGTGCCCACGGTAAGCACCGCCGCCTTGCAGCGAAACTTCACCCCCATCTGCGTAACCACGCCCACCACCTGGTCCTGCTCGATAATCAGGTCATCCACCGCCTGCTGAAAGATGGATAAATTGGGCTGGGATTCCAGCGCATTGCGCACCGCCTGGCGGTACAGCTGGCGGTCGGCCTGGGCGCGGGTGGCGCGCACGGCCGGACCCTTGCTGCTGTTGAGGATGCGAAACTGAATGCCGCCCTTGTCCGCGGCTTTCGCCATGATGCCGCCCATGGCGTCAATTTCCTTCACCAGGTGACCCTTGCCAATACCACCAATCGCCGGGTTACAGCTCATCTGCCCGAGGGTTTCTATATTGTGTGTCAGCAACAGGGTTTTGACGCCCATGCGTGCCGACGCCAGCGCGGCTTCGGTGCCGGCATGGCCACCGCCAATCACAATCACATCATAGGTTTCGTCGTAGAACATCTGTTTTTACCGGGTTTGCTCGGGCTACAGGGAGCTGGTTAATAATTGGTCAATTTTAACAAAACTACAGCACATTGGCTTGTTTAATGCGGACGAATTATAGGTGGTTGGCAAATTATTTGATACCGATGTGACTTAACAGCCCCAGCGCACTGATTAACAGCAACACGCCGCCGGTCAGCCGCTTGAACAGCTGGTCATTTTGCAGAATGGCCTGGTGTGCTTTAAGCCCCAGGTAGTGGCCAATTGCCGCCACCGGAATCAGTAACAGCGCATCCAGCCAGTTGAGCGCAACCCCCAGCGCAACAAAGGCACTCATTTTAATACTCACCAGGATAAACCACAGCACAAACAGCGTGTTTCTCAACAAATCAGCGCGCACATTGCGCATATACACCGCCACCATCAAGGGTGCGCCGGTAAGTGAGGTGCCGGCAACATATCCGCCGATGCTTAGCAGGAAGCGGTCTACCCAGATATTCTGGCTGCGCAGGCTCAGGCCCAGCAACCACAGCACCGCGTAAAACAGGGTGATGCTGTAGATAAAAATCAGCAGCCAGTCGGTGGGCAGCTGTATCAGGCCGAACACGCCCACCAGGGTAAAAGGAATAATCACCACCAGTGACTTTTTCAGATAGGCGAGATCAATCTGCTGGATGCGGGTGCGCAAGGTGAGTGCCGAGAAAAACAGCAGGTGAATACCGATCATCGGTAGCCAGTAAAGCGGCTGGTCGTAGACAAACAGCATCAGTGGCAAACCCAGTGCCGCGCCCCCGAATCCCAGACCACTGCGCACGAAGCCGGTCCAGATAAATACCAGCGCGGTCGCCAGCAGCTGCATGGCGGAAAAACTCAACAGGGTTTCCACTGGAGTTATTCCTGTTTCGCCGCGTGGTTATCCGCCGTCTGTGGCGGGCGTGATCGTCGGGTCAGGATATAGATCGCCACCAGCAACATGCTGATCCCAATCAGCCACTTGAGCCGGCTGTCCAGGGGTGAAAAAAACGTAATGGAAATCACACTGATACTCATAAAACTGACCGAGAGTATTTTCGCGATCGGCGGAATCACCCGGTACTGATGCCATTGCTGCAGGGGCGGGCCCAGCACCGGATGATGGTAGAGCCAGTTATGAAAACGCTCCGAGCTACGGGCAAAGGCCCACAGGGCCAGCAGCATAAACGGCGTGGTTGGCATCACCGGTAGAAATACACCGATAAAACCCAGCAGAAAGAAAATCCAGCCTGATACAAAAAACAGATGACGCATAAATCCTGGCCCCATGACAAGCCAGCTATCTTAGCATGACCACACGCACTGACGATGCCGTGCGGGAAGATTATGTGGCTATTCCCTGTTGTTTGTGGGCTTGTGTTTTAACACCAGACCCTATATCTATTGATTATGAATATTGAAGCCTTACAAAACATGCTGAACCAGGGTCAGGACAATCTGCTGCTACGCTATGGTCTTGCCCAGGCACTGCTAAAAGACGGTCAGGCCGAGCTGGCGGTGGAACACCTGTTAAAAGCGCTGGAATTCGATCCGCAACATTCCGCGGCCTATAAATTACTGGGCAAGGCCTACAGTGAATGCCAGCAGACTGCGCAGGCCATCAGTACCTACGAAAAGGGCATTGCGGTTGCCGAGCAAAAAGGTGATATACAGGCGTCCAAGGAAATGAAGGTGTTTTTAAAGCGGCTGTTAAAACCATAGTGTAGCCTCTGAGACCCGCCAACCGATTATACGACTGGCGGCTAAGGGCTCATTCTCAAGCGATCATGGCGTCAACCTATTCCACCGGCGGTATTGATTCTGCCCATTCCTGTTGCTGTTGCAGTAACAGTTCTTCCTTGTACAACTCGCGCATGGCTTCTTCATAGCGACGACGCCTGGCTTCCATTTCATCCTTTGTGGGTTCGGCCTCCGCGGGTTGCTCCACAACTTTCGCGGGCGCGGCTTTAGGCCTGGGCGGCGCTACCGGTTTTGCCTTTGCCGCTTCCTGTTGCTGGCGGGCCTTGATACGCTGCTGATTTGCATAGATTTCCCGTTTCAGCTCATCAATTTGTGAGTCCACTTCCGTATGGCCCTGAGAACTGGCCTGTTGCAGAAGATTGACTGCCATATTGATATTTTTTTCCACTACAATTCCATGGCGATTCATCTGCCCAAGCAGAATCAGTGAATCCGCTTCATAGGCTTCGGCCTGACTCAACACCCGCTCGAACCATTCCTTGTGCAGTTTCTCATCATAGCCATTCTGTCTAACTTCGAGATAGGTCAACCGATCAATCGCCGGCTGGTAGCCCTGGCTGGCGGATTGTTGATACCACTGCCTGGCCTGCTCCTGATCTGGTGGCACAGACACGCCAAACTCGTATAATGTGCCCAGCTTGTATTGCGCCAGTCGGTTGCCATCATTCGCCAGTTTTTCCTGAAACTGGAAAATACGCTCGCCGAATGAGCCCAGATCAACCGCATAGAGCGGGTTTAAACAGAGCAGGCAATACCCCAGTAAAGCAACTTTTGAAAACAATCTAAATAACATCATGCTGACTAGCTTCCCCATTACTCAATCTTCGCTACCGGCGTCCTGCCTCTCGCAAAAAACACACATCCTGTGGATAAAAAAAGAGGCGCAGAGCCTCTTTTAATCGTTTAGTTGCATTCAAGTATAGCCAACTCATGTGACATTTCAGCGGACACATCAGCCAGCCTGTTCAGTCGGCGGTCCCTGACAATATCCACCACCTCTGGCCACTACTCCTGGCATAGCTACTGCCGCGCTTTTGGTAGGCCTAAGTCGTTGAAAATAAATACAATGTCAGAATTCGCTATTGTTATATTTATGCTTATAGCGCATGCAAAGGCGAGCTCACAAACAGTACAATAGCCCGGGCCATTTATCACAACGACATCGACACACGGCAAACAGGCGCTTATTTGCTATATCTCACCTATAATAAAACCATGTCCTGCCGTGGTTACAGAAATAAACAGACGTATCGTAAATAGCCTTCAATATGACCTATCCCAGATTTCTACTACTGATTATTTCGACCTTTGTTATTAATAGCATCGCCTGTGCAAACGCTCAGTTCAAAATATTCATACTGCACTCTTACAGCCAGGAATATCCATGGACAAAATCACAACATGAGGCCTTCGTCGAAACCTACAATGCAAGCTCAACAAAGCCCGCAGTTTTCGTTACTGAGCATATGGATACAAAAAGAAAAGACTATGATTCACAATATGCCCATGAATTTACAAGCTATCTAAAAGACAAATATTCAGGTTATACGCCAGACATTATCTACGTTACCGATGATAATGCCGCACAATTTTCAATACACCACCTCATCGACGTCTTCCCTTCTGTACCGGTTATATTTTCTGGCGTTAATGACTTTTCCATTCTGGAGAAAACCGATACAGATAAAATGACAGGCGTCTTCGAGAAGAAAGAAATATCACCCAATTTGCAGTTACTCAAGTTTATAGACAGTAATCTTCATGTAGTTACTGTCCTGGGTGATGATTCGAGCACTGACAGGTCGATAAAACTCGAGCTTTCTGAGCAGCTAAAATTACACCCGGAAATAAAAGCAAACTACATACAGAGCAACCAGATTGAAAAAATAGCGGAAGAACTGGAATCTCGTCATATAAAATATTTGATTCTCACAACAATTGGTGGAATTTCTGATTCAGCTGGTCAGAACCAGACACTCGCTCAAGTCGTAAGCACTATAAAAAAACCTGAAAGCATTATTATTAGCATGGAGGACAGTTATTTACTAAAAGGCGTTCTCGGTGGATATGTTACCAGTGGCAGGCGTCAGGGAAGAGCTGCTGCCGAACTGGTTTTAATGTATCAACAGGGCACACCAATAAACTCTATTCCATCTATAAAAAACAGTCCTAATGAATACATTTTTGACTACAATGAACTGAATAAAAACAATATAACCTTACCAGATTCCATTGTAGCGACTGCTGAAATATTAAATAAGCCACCAAGCCTTTATCAGCGCTATCGTAATATCGTCATAGGATCAATCGTCGTTCTCACACTCCTTGTGATATTACTCATGGCTGCATTCATTCTGTTCATTTCTCGTAAAAATAAAAAAATCGAAATTACATCACGCAAACTTGAAAACCAGGCATTAAAACTTAAGCAGATAAAAGACAAACTAACTACAGCACAGGAAATAGCGCATCTGGGAAACTGGGAATTCAACTATGATAGCAATCTGGTTACCTGGTCAGATGAAGTCTATCGCATTCTTGGCGAGTCACCGGACAGTATTGCGCCTGACTTCGAAACAATGATCAGCTACATACCAGATAATGAACAGGACAAAGTTAGGTCCGCCATTATGCAAAGTATTCGTACATCAAACTCATTCGAAATTGAACACAGAATTGCCAGAAAGGACGGCTCTCTACGCTATATCAGACAAGTTGGTGACATCCATAAACTCCCTGATGATCAGAAGTCGCTACTGGTCGGCACAATTCTTGATATAACACAAATAAAGCAAAATGAGATTACTGAGCTTGAAAGACTAGCAAAAATTGAACGTTATCAGGAAGCCCTGTTTGAATGGTCACGCGTTGACTATGAAAATATTGAACAGGCATTCAAACGTGCAACTGAAATATCTGCTAATACACTGGATATCTCAAGGGTAAGCATATGGCTTTATAATGATGATTACACTGAAATACATTGTCAAAACATGTATATAAAAAACTCAGGGCATGAGAAAGGGTCAAGGCTTTTTAAAACGGACTTCCCAAATTATTTTAAAGCTCTAAGATCTGGCAAAATGATAGTCGTTAATAATGCCCGAGAGGATGTAAGAACCAGTGAATTTACTACGTCTTACCTGATTCCTAACAATATTTACTCAATGCTGGACGCACCAATTTATTATGCAGGAGAAGTGGTTGGTGTAGTCTGTCATGAATCCACCCACTCCATCCATACCTGGACTTCACAGGAGCAGGAGTTTGCCTCTGCCATTGCAAATACCGTTTCTCTATCTTTAGAAATTCAAAAGCGCAAACAGATCGAGAAAGAGCTTGAGTATCAGGCTTATCACGACGCGCTTACCACATTACCGAACCGCAGCCTTTTCATTGATCGGCTTGATCAAGCCATAAAGCTGGCAAAACGTAATCAGACTATGCTCGCGGTTCTATTTCTTGACCTGGATAATTTTAAGCAAATAAACGACTCTCTCGGCCATGACACGGGTGACCAGGTACTTATGAATATAGCTGAAAGGTTAATTGCTGGTATACGTGAGACAGACTCTATCGCCCGCTTAGGTGGCGACGAGTTTACCCTGATTGTTAGTGGTTTTAACGATTCTCATTCAATCAACCAGACAATACAAAAACTATTTTCCATTCTGCAACAACCAATGCATATTAATGGTGATTTGCTCTATGCGACCTGTAGTGTCGGCATCAGTATTTATCCGGATGATGGTGAAACATCAGAGACACTGATTAAGAACGCCGATGCGGCCATGTATAAAGCCAAGGATGCTGGCCGCAACAGCTTCGAGTTCTATACACATGACATGACCGAGCGCGCATTTGAACATGTGATGATGGATGCGAATTTACGTCGAGCATTTGCACAACATCAATTTATTATTTATTACCAGCCACAGTATGATTCCAGTCAGCATAAAATTACCGGCATGGAAGCTTTACTTCGCTGGAATCACCCCGAAATGGGCATGATTTCTCCCTCCAAATTTATACCTGTCGCTGAAAATACTGGTTTAATCGTTGAACTTGATCGTTGGGTCATGCAAAACGCCATTCAGCAGGTCAGTCAATGGCGTCGTTCAGGCATAGAAACTGGTCGTCTTTCATTGAACATGGCAACCAAACAGCTTGAAAAAAAGGATCTTCTTGAGTTCGTTAAAAATTGTCTGCATCAGAGTCAATGTAGACCTGAATGGATTACCTTCGAAATCACTGAAAGCCAGATAATGAAAAACCCTGAAAAATCAATTTCTCTTTTGAAGGAACTGAGCATGCTCGGTATAGAAATTGCCGTTGATGATTTCGGCACAGGTTATTCCTCGCTGACCTATCTTAAACGCCTACCTGTTGATAAATTAAAAATTGACAGCGCCTTTATCAATGAACTGCCCCACGATGATGAGGATGTAGCCATCGTACGCGCGATTATTGCCTTAGCCAAAAGTATGAAACTCGACGTTATCGCAGAGGGCGTTGAAAACCAGCAGCAAATTGATTTCCTGCTCGAAGCTGGCTGCCCGGAAATACAGGGATTCTTCTTTGCTAAACCCATGCCTGCTGATCAAATTGAGTCATTTTTAAGCCGTCATAGCTCATAGCAGCCCTTTCCGTATCCATCGAAAATTTACTATTTCATATCGATTTAGTTAATACGTCCAGTATAAGGTCCTGTCGTTTCGGAATACCATAGCGTGTGTCACCATAGGGAAATTGCCGCTGCTCGCCGCTCAGTTTGTAACCACGCCGTTGGTACCAGGCAATCAGTTCCTGGCGTTGGTGAATCACCGTTATCTCCATGCGCTGACATTGCCAGTCAGCTACCGCGGCCGCTTCCGCATACTGCAACAGGCGTTTACCCAGACCCTGATTTTGTTGCTCGGGTGACACCGCAAACATGCCCAGATAAGCCAGGCCCTGTGCCTGTTTCTTTATATGTACCGAAGCACGCAGCCGGCCGTCCGTTTCCAGCAGAATAATTTTATTGTCGGCGGCTCGAATAATGCTGCTCACCTCATCGGTAAAGGTCCGACCCCCGTCGAGCAGGTCGGCCTCGGTGGTCCAGCCCTGTCGACTGCTATCGCCCCGGTAGGCTGATTGCACCAGCTCGAGTATCTGTGGCACGTCACTCAAATTTGCGCTTCTGAACTGCGCTTTCATTCCCGCTTTTCCATGTATATCTTGTACTTAAATATAAACGATCAGGGCCGTACAACGGCGAATTAAACGCAAAAACAGCGTATACTAGCGGCTCTTTTAGCCTATTGAACGCTAACTAATATGTCACAGATCAAACTCACTGAATACAGTCACGGGGCTGGTTGCGGCTGTAAAATTGCGCCCGCCCTCCTCGATGATATCCTGAAAACTAGCTCCGCACCCTTTACCGACCCCCGCCTGCTGGTGGGTAATGACAGCCGTGATGACGCCGCGGTATATGACCTGGGTAATGGCCAGTCGGTTATCAGCACCACCGATTTTTTTATGCCCATTGTCGACGATCCATTCGAGTTCGGCCAGATTGCCGCCACCAATGCTATCAGTGATATCTATGCCATGGGTGGTAAACCGCTGATGGCGATTGCGATTTTCGGCTGGCCGATCAGTAAACTCGGTGCCGATGTCGCATCGCAGGTGATCGAGGGTGGTCGCCATGCCTGTCGTCTGGCGGGCATACCCCTGGCCGGCGGCCATTCGATTGACGCACCGGAACCTATTTTTGGCCTGGCGGTCACCGGCCAGGTGGATAATCGTCAACTCAAACGCAATGATACCGCGCGCGCGGGTGACCGCCTGTTTCTCACCAAACCGCTGGGTATTGGCATACTCACCACGGCGCAGAAAAAGAAACTGCTCAAGCCTGAGCACGCGCGCATTGCCCCACTCACCATGTGCCAGCTGAATGTGGCAGGTGCATCCTTTGCCGAGTTACCCTATGTACATGCCATGACCGATGTCACCGGCTTCGGTTTAATGGGCCACCTGTCGGAAATGTGTGAAGGCAGCCAGCTTAAGTCATTGGTTGATTTTGATGCAGTGCCCAAACTGCCGGAAATTGAACACTACCTGTCACTGGGCTGCTCGCCCGGTGGTGCGCAACGCAACTTCGACAGCTATGGTCACAAACTGGGTGAGATGAGTGAGCTGCAGAAACAGATTCTGTGTGATCCACAAACTTCAGGCGGCCTGCTGGTGGCAGTGGATGCGGACCATGAAGCTGAGTTTATCCAGTTTGCAGCCGAACTGTCATTACAGTTAGCACCGCTGGGCGAGCTTACTGCAGCGGATAGCCAGACCCCTCTAATTTGCATTAAATAATGACTATGGAATTACCACAAACCGACGACTATCTGTCACTGTTTCTTAATGATATCCCGCTGCTGGATGTGCGTGCACCAATCGAGTTCTCACAGGGTGCATTTCCCGGGGCGGAAAACTTTCCGCTGATTAACGACCAGGAACGTGAACAGATTGGTGTGCGCTATAAAGACCTGGGCCAGGATGAAGCGATTGCGCTGGGCCACCAACTGGTTCAGGGCGAGACGAAAGATACACGGGTTGATCACTGGCAGGCGTTTTTTAAGCAGCACCCCGAAGGTATTCTGTATTGTTTTCGCGGTGGCATGCGTTCAAAAATTTCACAACAGTGGATTTACGAACGCACCGGTAAAGTCTATCCGCGGGTCAAAGGCGGTTACAAGGCGATGCGTCGTTTTCTACTGGATCAGCTGGAAACCAGTTGTGAAATCATCCAGCCCATTATGCTGGGTGGACGCACTGGCATTGGCAAAACCCTGTTGCTGGATCAGCTGAATCGCTGTATTGATCTGGAGGGTCTGTTTCATCATCGTGGCTCGGTGTTTGGTAAACATGTTACGCCACAGCCAGCGCAGATTGATATTGAAAACCAGCTAACCATCGAGTTTTTAAAACACCGCCACAAACAACATAGCCACCTGCTACTGGAAGACGAGGCCGCTAATATCGGTTCACGTCGCATACCGGACGTGTTGTTCGAGCGCATGAAGCAGGCACCACTGGTATTACTACAGGCCAGTATTGAAGAGCGAGTGGAAATTACCTTTGCGGAATACATTGATGATGCACTGGCAGAACACCAGCAACATTATGGTGAACAGCAGGGTTTTACTATCTGGGCGGAACAGCTGAATAACTGCTTTGATAAAATTCAGCGGCGACTGGGTGGCGTGCGCTATACAGAATTTAAAAAACTGCTCAATGATGCACTGGTTTACCATCAGCAACAGAATGATCGCTCATTGCACCGGCAATGGATTGAACGCCTGCTGGTGGATTACTATGACCCGATGTACGATTTCCAGCTGAGCAAAAAAGAGCAGCGTGTGGTGTTCAGGGGCAAGCGGGACGAAGTGAAACAGTTTATTCTTGAAAACTACCGGATTGATTAATCTGCTGTCATTGGCAATTTTATTTACCAATACAGAAACTGGAAAAAATCCGCCCCAGTAAATCATCGGAAGTAAACTCACCGGTGATTTCATTCAGCTGTTGTTGTGCCATGCGCAGTTCTTCGGCCATCAGCTCACCGGCATGCAATTCAGTTAAATTATAACGCGCGACCTGCAGATGCTGTTCCGCCTGTTGCAGTGCTTCGATGTGTCGGCGCCGCGCCATAAAACTGCCTTCATTGCGTTGCTCATAACCCATACACTGTTTCAGGTGCCGGGTGAGCAGTTCCATGCCTTCGCCGGTTTTTGCGCTGAGTGCAATATCGGTTTCTTTTTCCGTTTCAATAATTTCCGCGCCACGCCCCGACAGATCAATTTTATTAAACACCCGGGTCACACCAATGTGTTTGGGTAATTTTTCTTCTATGTCCAGGTGATCCTGCTGACGATTGTTGTCGTCTATCAGCAATACAATGCGATCGGCCTGTTCGATGGCCTGCCAGGCGCGACGAATCCCTTCCTGTTCTACCGGGTCTTCACTGTCGCGCAGGCCGGCGGTATCAATCACATGCAATGGCAGGCCATCAATCTGGATGTGTTCCCGTAATACATCGCGGGTGGTACCGGGAATATCGGTGACAATGGCGGAATCCCGCCCCGCCAGTTTATTCAGCAGGCTGGATTTTCCCGCATTGGGTCGACCGGCGATAACCAGGGTCATGCCTTCGCGTAACAGGCAACCCTGCTGCGCTGAACTGAATACCGTTTGCAGCGCCTGTTCTATAACCACCAGTTTGGCGTCGACTTTGCCGTCACTGAGAAAATCGATTTCTTCTTCGGGAAAATCCAGCGAGGCTTCAACATACAGGCGCAATTCAATTAACTGTTCTACCAGCGCGTGAATGTTCTGTGAAAACACCCCCTGCATGGAACGCACGGCGGCCCTGGCGGCCTCGGCGGATTCGGCTTCAATTAGATCAGCTACCGCTTCCGCCTGAGCCAGATCCATTTTGTCATTGAGAAACGCCTGCTCACTGAACTCACCGGCTCTGGCCGGTCGCGCACCTAATTCCAGCACCCGTTGCAATAACATATCCAGCACCACCGGGCCGCCATGGGCCTGCAGTTCGAGGATATCTTCACCGGTAAAGGAATTAGGTTTCTGGAAAAACAGCGCAATGCCGCTGTCGATAACCTGTTTATCCTTATCCACAAAGGACAGGTAATCGGCGCGGCGAACCCGCGGTGGCTGTTGCAGAATCTGCTCGGCAATCTGTCGGCTTTGCGGTCCGGAGACACGCACTATGCCAACCCCACCCCGCCCGGGGGCGGTGGCAACGGCGGCAATGGTGTCGGTTTGATATTTGTTCATGTGTGAACAGCCAGGTTAGCACCGTGGCCATATTGAAGCGGTTTATTTACCCGCTTCAATGCGTTTGGTAATAACCCATTGCTGTGCAATCGACAGGGTGTTGTTAACCACCCAGTAGAGTACCAGCCCTGCGGGGAAGAAGAGGAAGAAAATCGTAAATACAATCGGCATAAACTGGAAGATTTTCTGCTGCATGGGGTCAACCGGTGCCGGGTTCAGTTTCTGCTGAATGTACATGGTGGCGCCCATCAGTATTGGCAGAATAAAGTAGGGGTCCTGCTCCGACAAATTCTGAATCCACAGTGCAAAAGGTGCATTGCGCATTTCAACCGATTCCAGCAGTACCCAGTAAAGCGCAATAAATACCGGAATCTGTATCAGTATGGGTAAACAGCCACCCAACGGATTGATCTTTTCTTCCTTGTACATTTTCATCATTTCCGCGGACATGCGCTGGCGGTCATCACCGTAACGTTCTTTCAGGGTCTGCAGACGCGGTGTGATCTTGCGCATTCTGGCCATGGATTTATAACCCACTTCCGACAGTTTATAAAACACGGCCTTAACCGTAATGGTGAGGAAAATAATCGCCCAGCCCCAGTTATCAAACAGGTTATGGAAAAACTGCAGCAACCAGAAGAGTGGTTTGGAGAGAATGGTCAGTATGCCGTAGTCAACCGTCAGTTCGAGACCCGGCGCAATTTCTTTCAGACGATCCTGTAACTTCGGCCCCACCACCAGCTGGCTTTTAAACTGCGCAGGCTGATCACTGCTGGCGACGAGTGCCGGTGAGCGCATACCCAGGATATAACGGTTGCTGGTTGGGTGAGAACTGTAGGTAAAATTACTCTGCTGCTGATCCGGTACCCAGGCGGAGAGAAAATAGTGCTCGATCATGGCAACCCAGCCACCGGTCATATCCGACTTGAAAGTTTCCTGACTGATATCATCAAAATCCATTTTTTCATATTTGATTTCGTCGTTATAAACCACCCCACCCACATAGGTTGGAATCATAAACGAATCTCGGCTTTGCTGTGAACGCACCAGCTGACGGTATTCCGAACCGGTCCAGTTATCCGCTTCAACAATGTGCTCCACATCAATCACATAACTGTCGCGCTTGAAGGTGTAGATTTTACGTACATTAACCCCTTCATTATTCCAGTTCAGCTCAACCTGTAATGTGTCGGTACCTTCCTGTAAACGGTATTCCGTTCGTGCAGCACTGTAGATATCTTTATGGTTGGGTGCAGCATGGGCGGATGAAACCAGACCAGACTGTGCTGTGTGGTACTGACTTTCCTGGGTAGAAAACAGGCGAAACGGTTTATCCATTTCATCGGCACTTTTCTGGTATTTGCGTAAATCCAGTTGATAGATGGTGCCGCCCTGGGTGTCGATATACAGATCCAGTACATCGGTTACCACATGCACCGCCTGTTGGCGATTTACCGCATCGGCAACCGGCAGCTCCCCGCCCTGGGTCTGCGGTACATCCGCCGGTGGCAGGGCTGAAATTTCTGCATCACTCACCGTGGTTCGCGCCTGCTCTGTACTCACCGTCTGCTGCACTGGCTGTGGGCCATACGCCTTTTGCCATTCCTGATAAAGTAAAAACAGGGTAAAAAAGAAGGCGAGGTAAAGCAGAGGGCGTTGGTTTTCCATGGTGATGGGCTTCTTATCCGGTTACTTTCGTTTAGTGATGGTGTTTACAGTCAGCTTTATGATGATCCGATTCGGGTAATGGGTCGTAACCACCCTCATGCCAGGGATGACAACGCGATATACGCTTTAACGCCATCCAGCCACCCCGAAATATACCAAATCGCCCCAGTGCTTCAACTGCATAGCTGGAACAGCTCGGGGTATAGCGGCAATGTGGCGGTAAATAAGGGCTGATAGCATACTGGTAGATGCGTATTATTCCGATAAGGATTTTGCGCATTGTTTCTGTAACCTGTTCCAGTGTGTCTGCAAGGACTGCAATATTTGCTGGTTTTCCGCATCTTTGGTGGCCGGTTTGGCCATCACCACCAGGTCTATTGCAGGCAAGCCAGGCCTTGTCAGGCGAAAGCTTTCCCGTACCAGGCGTTTGATGCGGTTTCTATCCACTGCACGCTTTGCGTGTTTCTTGGATATAGCCAGCCCTAGTCGCGCGCACTCCAGCTCATTATTAACCGCCAGAATTGTAAACAGCCGATCGGATGAACGTATCGGCTGTTTAAATACCCGACTAAATTCCGCTGGCTTAAGCAACCGGGCATGTTCAGGAAAGCTGAATCCTGAACATGCCCCGTTATCTATCATGTAAAAGCACAGCGAATGTCAATATTATGCAGACAGACGTGCTCTGCCTTTGGCACGACGTGCTTTTAATACTTTGCGGCCACCAACAGTTGCACTGCGAGCGCGGAAACCATGGGTACGTGCGCGCTTGATACGGCTAGGTTGAAAGGTTCTTTTCATGGGTGTAGACCTTAAAATTATCTTGAAAAAACGGCCATGTATTCTAATCGCAGCACAACCCTTAGTCAAAGGCTATTGACTGATTTTTACCCACATCCAGCGCATTTATTTAGGCACCTTCGACCGGGCGCGGGTAAATGGCCGTATCCAGCATAAATTCAGGGCTTATATTCACGATCCCGAGCCACTAGCCCCCTAATAATGATTGGGCTTGGCGCCGGACTTTGCTACTCTGTCTCCGTTTGGCATCAATTGGCTCAATAGTGGTTTCCCGCGCATGCGTTGCGGGTTAAAATCGCCGATTACCTTTCAGCAATAAACTGCCTGTAATGATTTTTTGATCACCCGCCTGTTTCAATACTCTGAGAGGCGGTGAGCTGGTCTGCGCAGTATTGATTTTTATTAAAAGATGGACTGGGGATTAATTCGTGTCGACAGCTTTGTGGGATCAGTGTTTACAGCGCCTTGAACAGGAGCTTTCTGACCAGCAACTCAACACCTGGATTCGACCTTTGCAAACCGAGGAATCGAATGACCAGTTGTACCTGTTCGCCCCGAATAGTTTCGTTAAAGATTGGGTAAAACAGCACTTTTTGCAGCAAATAACCACAATATGCCAGCAGATCGATACAAATAGAGACATTTCAGTAAGGCTAGATATCGGCAGTAAAAAAGCCAGGGCCGCCGAACCCACTGCATCGGCTGCACCGATTCGCCCTTCCGCACCCATGGCTTCCGCACCGCCTTCAATTTCCCAGCCACCCAGAAACGAGCTGCTGGAGCATCACCTGAACACGGGGCACACCTTCGACAATTTCGTTGAAGGCAAAAGCAATCAACTGGCCAAGGCGGCGTCATTGCAGGTAGTGGAGAACCCCGCCGGTTCCTATAACCCGTTATTTCTCTATGGCGGCGTAGGCCTGGGTAAAACCCACCTGATGCATGCGGTGGGCAACCAGATCCTGCATAACAATCCATCGGCGCGCATTGTCTATCTGCATTCCGAGCGCTTTGTTTCGCATATGATCAAGGCGCTGCAACACAATACCATCGACGAATTCAAGCAGTTCTATCGCTCACTTGATGTGCTGCTAATCGACGATATCCAGTTTTTTGCCGGCAAGGAGCGCTCCCAGGAAGAATTTTTCCACACCTTCAATGCATTGCTGGAAGGCGGCAGACAGATTATTCTTACCTGTGATCGCTACCCCAAGGAAATCGACGGCCTGGAAGAGCGGCTGAAATCCCGCTTTGGCTGGGGTTTACCGGTGTGTATCGAGCCACCGGAGCTGGAAACCCGGGTTGCCATTCTGCACAAAAAGGCCGAGGAGTTCGGTATCGACCTGCCCAATGAGGTGGCGTTTTTTGTTGCCAAGCGCATCCGTTCCAATATTCGTGAACTGGAAGGCTCACTGCGCCGCATTATGGCCACCGCCAAATTTACCGGTAAGCCGATTAACCTGGAGTTTGCCAAGGATACCCTGCGCGACCTGATTGCACTGCATGACCGACTGGTGACGATTGAGAACATTCAGAAGACCGTAGCGGAGTATTTCAAGATTCGTATTTCCGATCTGCATTCCAATAGCCGCAGTCGCTCGATTACCCGGCCACGCCAGGTTGCCATGGCCCTGTCCAAGGAACTGACCAATCACAGCCTGCCTGAAATCGGCAGTGCATTTGGCGGTCGAGACCATACCACGGTATTGCATGGTTGCCGTAAAATTGCGGAACTAAGAGAATCGGACTCGAAGATCGATGAGGATTATATGAACCTGTTGCGTATTTTGAGCAATTAGGGGAAAAACAGGGTCGCTAACAAGCTGTGGATAAACTCTGTATGTAGAGGTGGATAAACCCTGTAGCCAAAGTTATCCACAATCTGTCTACAGCTTAAGGGGTGTTAATCCAAGTGTTGTTAGAGCCATAAAGTATACTATAAGTTGTTGAAAATATTAGATATTATTAAGTTATCCACAGAATCGGGCGGGCTTAATAACTACTACTAAATATATACATATATATAATTATTAGGAACATCAATGAAAATAAAAATCCAGCGGGATGATCTCTTAAATCCACTTCAACAGGTCATAGGTGCGGTTGAAAAAAGGCAGACATTACCGGCTCTGGCCAATGTGTTGATCAAAACCCAGGACAACCACATTACCCTCACGGCAACCGATCTCGAAATTGAGCTGGTTTCCACGCTCAACCAGATGATGGACGAAACAGGTGAAATTACCCTGCCAGCTAAAAAGCTGCTGGATATCTGTAAGGCTCTGCCCGCCGATGCCGAACTCAGCATTGATGTAAACGGTGATAAAGCCATTGTTCAGTCGGGACGCAGCCGTTTCAGCCTGGCAACCCTGCCCGCCGCGGATTTTCCAGCACTGGATGAAATCAGCAGCGTGTATGAATTCAGCGTGCCCCAGTCGCTGCTCAAAACACTGATTGATCGCACCTCCTTTGCCATGGCACAACAGGATGTGCGTTATTACCTCAATGGCCTGATGCTGGAAGTAGCCAGTGGCGTATTACGTGCGGTAGCCACCGATGGGCATCGCCTGTCATTCTGTGAAAAAAGCATTGATGCGGATCTGGCAGATAACAAGCAGGTGATTATTCCCCGCAAAGGCGTGAGTGAGTTGCAGCGACTGCTATCCGACAGTGATGAGCCGGTCAAGATTATCCTGGGGAATAACCATATCCAGTGCATTCTCGCCAATCAGCGATTTACCTCCAAGTTGATTGACGGGCGTTTCCCTGACTACAAACGGGTAATGCCAGAGGATTCCGGTAACAATATGGTGGTTAACCGCGAAGCCATGAAGCAGGCACTGGTGCGGGCTTCTATTCTGTCAAACGAGAAATACCGCGGTATTCGCATGATTATGGAAAACAACCTGCTTAAACTGCAGGCACAGAATCCAGACCAGGAGCAGGCAGATGTGGAGATTGAAATCCACTACGATGGCCAGCCAATTGAAATGGGCATCAATGTGAATTACATGATTGACGTGTTGAATACCTCGAACCAGGAAACCGTACAGGGCTTTATCAAGGATGCGAACAGCAGCTGCCTGCTGGTGTTCCCGGACGAAGCTGAAGCCAGATACGTCATTATGCCCATGCGTCTGTAGGCAACGGGCATCAATATTCTTTTGCTATGAGCCTACAAAGGCTTGAAATCAGTCATTTCAGAAACCTTCATTCAGCCACCCTCGAGCTGGATGAAGGCCTGAATATCATTACCGGCGAAAATGCAGCGGGAAAAACCAGTTTACTGGAGGCTATTTTCTACCTGAGTTATGGTCGTTCCTTTCGCAGTACCAACAGTCGCCAGCTCATACAGCTAGACCAGCCCTGGTTCCGGCTGATTGCCCAGCTCCAGCATCACCACACAGATCAACAGCACCGTATCGGCATTGAGCGCCAGCCGGATCAGCAACTTATACGGGTCAATAAGCAACCCCTCAAACGTATGTCAGAACTGGCCAGCCTGTTACCCGTGCTGGTTTTACACCCGGACAGTCACCAGCTGATCTCCGCAGGCCCGGAGTTTCGCCGCCAGTTTATGGACTGGGGTGTGTTCCACGTGGAACATCAATTCATTCATCACTGGAAAAGCTACAAAACTGCCCTGAGTCAGCGCAATGCTGCACTACGCTCTGCTCAGCCTGCCAGGTTGTGTAACCTGTGGAATAATGAACTGGTGAGCAGCGCCCAGCAAATTGAACAACAGCGCCTGCTTTACCTGCAGAAACTTCAACCCGTTATAGAGCGACTGGCTGCCCAGCTTTTTCCTGGCTTTGTGATCGAGCTGCAGTATAAGCGGGGCTGGCCTGCGGATATCGAGTACGGCGACTATCTACAACGCAATCTGGAAAAAGACAGGGAAAAGGGTTTTACCCAGTCGGGACCCCATCGGGCGGATATTCGCATACTGGTCAATGGTCTGTCAGCACAAACCTCTATTTCACGAGGCCAGCAGAAGGCACTGGTGGCTTTACTGAAAATAGCTCAGCTGAGTGTGTTCAGTCAGACTTCAGATACACCCTGTATTCTGTTGTACGATGATCTGCCTGCGGAGCTGGATCAGCTCAACCAGAACAAGATTATGCAGATTCTATCGGGCCTGAATATCCAGCTGGTGATCAGTGCGATTGAGGCTCACCAGATCGACTGCAGTGGCTGGTCACGTTATAAAGTGTTCCACGTGGAACAGGGTAAAATAAGTCTGCAAACAGCCACTGGTGAGTGATAAAAAGCCGCTTTAAATCACCTATCAGGGCAGGTTTTAAGTTATAATAAATCGTTCATTTTTCAGGGGATTTATATGAGCGAAGCCAACGCTTACGATTCAAAGAGTATCAAGGTTTTAAAAGGTCTGGAGGCGGTTAGAAAACGCCCGGGTATGTACATTGGTAATACGGATGATGGTACCGGCCTGCACCATATGGTGTTTGAAGTTGTAGATAACTCAATTGATGAAGCACTGGCCGGGCACTGTACAGAAATCAATGTACAGATTCATAATGATCTCTCCGTATCCGTCAGCGACAATGGCCGCGGCATCCCTGTGGATATCCATGAAGAAGAAGGTGTGTCCGCCGCAGAAGTTATTATGACGGTACTGCATGCCGGCGGTAAGTTTGACGATAACTCCTACAAGGTATCCGGTGGTCTGCACGGTGTGGGCGTGTCTGTGGTGAATGCTCTGTCAGACAAGCTGAAACTCACTATCCACCGTGATGGCAAGATTCACCAGCAGGAATATTCCCACGGTGAAGCGGTGAGCCCGATGAAGGTGGTGGGTGATACCACAACCACGGGTACCGAACTGCGATTCTGGGCATCGGAATCCACATTCAGTAATATCGAATACCATTACGACATACTGGCAAAACGCCTGCGCGAGCTGTCATTTCTGAATTCCGGTGTGCGCATTGTGCTGACCGACAAGCGCAATGACAAACAGGATGTATTTGAATACCAGGGCGGTATCAGCGCTTTTGTAGAACATCTGAATAAAAACAAGACGCCCCTGCATGAAAAAGTACTGCACTTCCAGGCGGAAAAAGACGGCATAGGCGTAGAAATTTCCATGCAGTGGAATGATTCCTACCAGGAAAATATCTTCTGCTTTACCAATAATATCCCGCAGCGTGATGGGGGTACCCATCTGGCGGGTTTCCGTGGTGCGCTCACCCGTAGCCTTAACCAGTATATGGAAAAGGAAGGGGTGGCTAAAAAGAACAAGGTCAGCACCACCGGTGATGATGCCCGCGAGGGTCTGACCGCAGTGCTGTCGGTTAAGGTGCCGGATCCAAAATTCTCCTCACAGACCAAGGACAAGCTGGTTTCATCCGAGGTTAAAACCGCTGTAGAGCAGGTCATGAGTGAGAAATTCCAGGAATTTCTGATTGAAAACCCTGCGGATGTACGCGCCATTACGGCAAAAATTGTAGAAGCGGCCCGCGCCCGTGAAGCCGCCCGTAAAGCCCGTGAGATGACACGGCGCAAGGGTGCACTGGATATCGCAGGCCTGCCGGGTAAACTGGCGGACTGCCAGGAAAAAGATCCGGCCCTGTCCGAACTCTACCTGGTGGAGGGTGATTCAGCGGGTGGTTCGGCCAAACAGGGCCGTGACCGTAAAACCCAGGCGATACTTCCCCTCAAGGGTAAAATTCTCAATGTTGAAAAAGCCCGCTTTGACAAGATGCTGGGTTCTGCCGAGGTGGGTACCCTGATAACCGCACTGGGCTGCGGAATCGGCAAGGATGACTATAACCCGGATAAAATGCGTTATCACCGCGTGATTATTATGACCGACGCCGATGTCGACGGCTCACACATCCGTACCCTGTTACTGACCTTTTTCTACCGCCAGGTACCGGAGCTGATAGAACGGGGTTATATTTATATTGCCCAGCCACCTTTGTACAAGGTGAAAAAAGGCAAACAGGAACGCTACGTGAAGGATGATGCGGAATTAACCAGCTACTTATTACAGCTATCACTGGCCAATGCCCAGCTGTATGTACAGAAAGATACCCCACCCGTGTCAGAAAGCGCGCTGGAAGAACTGGTGAAATCCTATATTTCAGTGCAAAGCGTTATTACCCGTCTCTCCCGCCGCTACGATATCGATATACTGTCACAGATTCCCAATATGCCGGTGCTCGCGGTGGAGGATCTGAAAAATATCGATAAAACCCGTGAGTATATAGATAAGTTATTGATTTTATTGAATAATTCAAAACCATCCGGGGTTGAGTACAATGCCGAGGTGCGTTTGCTGGATGATGCGGCCTACCCGCAGCTGGAAATAACCAAGGTGGTACACGGCCTGGATCATCTAACCTGTTTCAATGCAGAGTTCTTTGAAGGGCCGGAATACCAGCTAATGGCTAATCTGTTCGAGAAAGTGGATGGCCTGTTTGCCGAAGGGGCCTATATCCAGCGCGGTGAGAAAACCCAGCCTGTGAGTGATATTGCGGATGTAAAGAACTGGTTGTTTGAAGAGGCGCGTAAGGGCCTGAATGTGCAACGATACAAGGGTCTGGGTGAAATGAACCCGGAGCAGTTATGGGAAACCACCATGAACCCGGAAACCAGACGCATGCTTCAGGTGCGCATCGAGGATGCCGTGGCCGCAGATCAGGTGTTCACCACGCTGATGGGTGACCATGTTGAACCCCGCCGCGAGTTTATTGAACAGAATGCCCTTGCGGCGATGAATATCGATACCTGATAACCAGAGGTACTCAACCCTGGCTACTGGTACGTCAGATTCTGCTCACTGTTACGCTGTGAAGACAGGCTCTGACGCGACTGGATCATCACCAGGCGCAGTGCATCCAGGTAGGGCACTACATCGTTTTCGATCATAATAGTTCTGCCCTGACGGCTGTGTGCAAACTTGATGAAGTCCTTGATTTGATCGATCTTTTCACTCTCAGGGTTAAAGGTAATATACAGCGGACGGTACAGCTTGTAGTTACCGCTTTTAATCGAGGCATAATCCGGTTGTTTGCCATCAAGGCTGAGAATCTTCACGTTTCTCAGGCGAGCACTGCTGACACCGGTGATGGCAATAGAATTCACATCGGTTTCAACCGCCTGCTCCAGTGGGCCACTGGACTTGAATAACTGGGTTGCCGCAAACGATTTGCTTACATCATAGAAAATCTGCGATCGAATTGAATAGCCCACGCCGGAAATATTCCCCTTGCGCGCGAACAGGTGAATCGGCGTATTGTGACCACCCAGCTGCTTCCAGTTGGTTATTTCACCGGAGTAAATCTGCCTGACCTGGGCCAGGGAAACATTATTCACCGGGTTGTCCTTGTGCACAATAATAGCCAGTGCATCCCAGGCAACCGGTTCAAAGGCGGTTTGCTGTTCCAGTTCATTACCCGGTAGATGGAAACGACAGGCCCCACCAAGATCAGCGGTCTTACTGGCCACATCACGAATACCTTTGGTCGCACCGCCCCCCTGGACATTGATCCGGGTGCCCTGCTGTTTCTGGTAGGCTGCCGCGAGCTTGTTCATATAGGACTTTTTACTGATGCCGCAACCAACCCAGTCGAGGCTGGCCTGGTCAGAGTACACAGGGGTATTAGTGAAAAGCAGCAGCACACCTGTAAGAATAGAAAAAACAAAAGCATGCATGATATTTTGCTCCGAATAATGGGGGTTATTTATACAGAGCAACCACGTTAAAGGCTTACTCAAGCTGTTATTATATAAATATATAATATTATTTTGAGTATTATCAATTACTTAGATGTTAAACAGGAAAACATCTGGATTTTTTATTATTAATACTGAACTTACGCTTTTTTAACAGGAAAGACAACTGCAGCCTGTATATCCTGGATCTACCGGTCAGATTTTGAGAATTAGCTCACAAAGTTCTGTAACAAGCTCACTGGTGCAGAGTTAATAAGCTGAGCAAGCTGATATGTAGCAGCAACCAGTTTTAGTTAGCTTAGTGAAGAATCAGAGATATCTGCTTTACGACCGACCCTGAATTAAATAGTGATAAACTGGTAACGATATAAGGTAAAGTGTCGGCAAAGTCACCTAATAGAAAACCCACAGGAATTGAAAACAGTATTTATGAAACAGGCAATTTTAGATATTTCAGGCTTACCAAAATTTTCACAGATCAAGATTGCCGATATAGAACCGGCGATAGATCAGTTAATAAACGAGAACCAGAAAAAACTGCAGCAGTTATTAAAAGACAGAGATTCAATCAGCTGGCAGCAACTAAATGAACAACTGCAGCAGATGGATAATACCCTGTCCAGAGTCTGGTCACCGATCAGCCATATGAACTCAGTGGTGAACAGCGAAGAATTAAGAATAGCCCATGACAACTGCATTCCCAAACTGAGTGCCTATTCAACCGAGTATGCGCAGAACAGCGATTTATTCGAAGCCTATAACCGAATTAAAAACAGTGATGAATTTAACCAGCTGGATCAGGCATCAAAAAAGGCCATTGAAAATACATTACTGCAATTTAAATTAAATGGTGTTGCACTGGATGATGATAAGAAGCAGCAATTTAAAAAAATAAAACAGCAACTGTCGAGCCTGAAATCAAAATTCGAACAGAATGTAATGGATGCAACCCAGGCTTTCAGGATTCATATTGATGAGCAATCGCAACTTGCAGGCCTGCCGGAATTTGTACGTGAGATGGCCAGCCAGGCCGCAGCCGATGAAGACCTCAAAGGCTGGTTGTTTACCCTGGATGCACCGTCGTTTATCTCGGTCATGACCTATTCCGATATCAGAAAATTCAGGGAAGAAATGTACCACGCCTATACCACGCGGGCGTCGAATAAAGGGCCCAATGCCGGTGAGTTTGATAACACCCAGGTAATGCAGGAAATTCTCGAAGGTCGAAAACAGATGGCAAGTCTTCTCGGCTATAAAAATTACGCTGAATTATCCATTGCAAATAAAATGGCGGAAACAACCGGTCAGGTACTGGAGTTTCTGAATAACCTGGTAGAAAAATCCAGGCCACAAGCGGAAAAGGAATATACCGCACTTAAACAGTTTGCCAGAAAAGAGTGTGATATTAATAATCTTGAAGCCTGGGATGTTATGTATGTATCGGAAAAACTCAAACAGAAAGAATACGGCATCAGCCAGGAAGAACTAAAACCCTACTTCCCTGCACCCAGGGTAATACAGGGCCTGTTTACAATTGTTGAAAAACTCTATGGCATCAGCATCACTGAAAGAACCGGTATAGATGTCTGGCATAAGGATGTGAGTTTTTATGATATTCATGATGAGGCAGGTGAATTAAGAGGCCAGTTTTATCTTGACCTTTATGCCAGGAATAATAAACGGGGTGGTGCCTGGATGGATGAATGCATTGGCCGCATGAAATCCGGCGATACAGTACAGACGCCGGTGGCTTATCTCACCTGTAATCTCACACCGCCGGTGGGCACTAAACCTGCATTGCTAACCCATGATGAAGTGACTACCCTGTTTCATGAGTTTGGTCACGGGCTGCAGCATATGCTGACCAGGATAGATAATTTGTCGGTATCGGGTATCAGTGGTGTTGAATGGGATGCGGTAGAACTGCCCAGCCAGTTTATGGAAAACTGGTGCTGGGAAAAAGAAGGCCTGGAACTGATTTCATCCCACGTAGATACAGATGAAGCCTTACCTGAATCACTTTACCAGAAACTGCTTAAGGCAAGAAATTTCCAGTCGGCGATGTTAATGGTTCGCCAGCTGGAATTTTCGCTGTTTGATTTTCGTTTGCATATGGAATATGGCAGTGAAGAATTTAACGGTATACAGGCACTACTTGATGAAGTTCGCCAGCAGGTATCCGTGGTAAAACCACCTGCATTCAACCAGTTCCAGCACGGTTTTTCACACATTTTTGCCGGTGGTTATGCGGCAGGCTACTACAGTTATAAATGGGCAGAAGTCCTGTCAGCAGATGCCTTTGCAAGATTTGAGGAAGAAGGCATTTTCAATCAGCAAACAGGTAAGGAATTCCTGCAGGCGATACTGGAAACCGGTGGTTCGGAAAAAGCCATGACCCTGTTCCAGCGTTTCAGGGGCAGGGAACCGCAAATTGATGCCTTACTCAGACATAGTGGGTTAAGCAGTCACTAATAAAACACGCTAATTAAAAAAGCTCGGCACATAGATGTGCCGAGCTATAGTGTCAATCGAATGGCGCGTTAAGAGAATAGCTGCCCGACAGAAATCAGTAACGACCCTGTTTAATAATTTCCTTAGCCAGTTCCTGCTGATTTTTCTCTGCACGGAATTGTTGCCACAGTGTGGAGTCATTCTGCATGCTGGTTCGCAGTGCATTTTGCGATGCATTCTGCATACTGGCTTTATCCATACCCACCAGCACATAGAGTGCACCCTTGGGACTCATGCGGGTTTTCACTATGCGGGTACCAACCAGCGTCTGATTGGTAATCTGCTTGGTCACCGAGGTCATCACCTTGTCGACGGTTTGCTGATCGGCTTCACCGCTGGTTTCCACATACTGTTTAATCATATTGCGTACTTCAACCTGCATATTCTGTGCAAGTTGTACACGTGCTGATGTGGCTGCCATGCTTTTCATATAATCATGGCCCGCCGCAGATTTAGCAGTAGAACCCACGGCAGTAAGCTCGTAACCCTCCACAGGCTGATCACAGACCCAGCCAGGTGCAGCGGTGTCCGGGGCATCGGGGAATACACAATTGGCAAAATCCGGTTTACTGCCACAGGATGATAATAACAGGGCGGCTGCAGCCAGGCCCGCGAGGGATAGAGAAAATTTCATATAGCAGTACTCCGTGCAGCATTTACAGTGGATGAATAACATAACCGACCCTGAGTAGCCTTGCAATCTGAGTCGAATAGAATGGATATCATAGTCGGTTGATCAGCTGTGGTATTAATCAGTAGCGAGCATACACTGATTACGGCCATTTTCCTTGGCTTTATAGAGCGCACGGTCAGCACGATCAAACACACTATCCAGGCTATCTCCCTCTCTGAAACTGCTGATGCCACAGGATACGGTAATGGTCACGGCTTCGCCGTGATAGTGAAAGCCACAGTCTGCCACCTGTTGTCGCAGTTCATTCACCAGTTGCAGGCATTCATCCTGCTGTGTACCGGGCAGTAACATAACAAATTCTTCTCCTCCGTAACGGGCAAGAAAATCCGTTTCGCGGATACGCTGGTTTAATAGCTGCGCAACGGTTTTCAAAACCTTATCACCGGCCTTGTGACCATAGATATCATTTACTTTTTTAAAGAAATCTATATCCCATACCACCAGGCTGAGTGGGTTGGCAAAACGCTTCCAGCGGGAAATCTCCTCGGCGGCCCGCTGTTCGTAAAAAAGTCGATTTGGAATTGCAGTCAGGGTGTCGAACATGGCCTGGCGATTTTTTTCAACAAGGGTTTGTTTCAGTGCCTGGGTTTCCTGCTCCAGTGTTTGCATACGGTTTTGCATCGCGTGCACCTGCTGCCTTGAATGCTCAACACGATTTGCCTCGTACTGACGATAGCTGACGATGTGTGTAGATATGGTATCGAGTTTTGAATTTACTGCGGTTTTCAGGCTGGAGAGTTCAATTGCCTGATTCACATCCAGCCGGATGTCGTCAACATTCTGTGAAAAGGTCTGGTCAAAATCATCGCCGCGGGTTTTCGCCTGGTCAAGTTGACTGGTTTCCGATTGCAGAAACTGATCCATGAGTTTTAGTCGATCGGTTACCTGTTGCAGAAAGTCCTCGAACTCGTGTTTTTCATTCTGTAAATGGGTACGAATCGTATTAATAAGTTGTGCAACATCCTTGAGTAACAGCTTCCAGTCGCCAGTTTGAGTTTCAGCTTCAAGGCGCTGTTTCATCTGGTCAGCAAGGGGCTGAAATTCAGGTGGCACAATCAGTTGCTCAAGCAGTCGAATCAGCAGTTCCTGGATGGACGGTTGTGTAGAGGTATCCTGCGCTGCATAGTTCACCGGGCCGGCATTCTGCATAACAGCTGCTGGAGAACCTGGTTGTTGTGAAGGCTGATTTACTACGAGTTGCAGAATCGTCGACAGTTGGCTAGATAACTTACGAAGCTCGGATTCGTTATGCGCATCTCGGGTGGAAATTTTAAATGCGGCCAGTTGACCGTTGGCAGAAGCATCCGCGTCCAGTTGTTGTTCCAGCTGCTGCAGAAATTCAAGCAAACAGCTCTTATAGCCCTGTAATGAAGTTGGGGGTGATTCGTCCGCCATATCGTTTGATGTCTGAGCGGATGCAGCTGGTTTATCCTGTTTAAACAATCGGCCGAACAGACCGGCGCCAGCTGCTTCAGCCTGACCATTGCCGGCGGCATAGCTGATCAGTTGCTTGAGCAATTTAATACTGTCATCAAGCAGGGTAGCTGTCTGCTCATCATCCGCACGGCTTAACCGTTTGAGTAGTTTTTTATGTAGCTTGTTGAATTCAGCTGGAAATTCAAGTGAACTGAACAGGGTTTCGAGTGCACTGATAACCTTGCGCTCAGCACTGGCCTGCTTTTCTTCAAACTGAGTCAACAGGTGTGAGATATCATCTACAATGGCATCCAGCTGCTGATGGTCAATACTGTGCTTGATTGCATTACGTAGCTCTGAAAGTTGCCGGTCAAGGGGTTTATGCTGCCCTTCCGCAGCCAGGCTGAGACGACCCAGTGCCCGTTTCAGTGTGTTTTCAAGTAATTCCCATTGATGTTCTTTTTGCTCGAGCAGATCCAGCTGGTCGTAGTACTTCTGTTTCCACTGTTCAGTGTCTTGCCCGTCACTCGGCATAATGATCTCTTTTATAATGCATTTATCAGTTTGTCGTCAGAACGGCTTGAATCAGCCATTGTTCGAAAGCTGCATCATCGCTAGCGGCATCAGCATAGCTGATCCGCCGTTTGACTAAAGACGATGGACTAACGACTAACAACTGCTTCCACCCTCTCGCGAAATACCTTACGTCCTGTACATCTTCGCTACCGGCATCCTGCCTCTCGCGAAATACCGTACGTCCTGTACATCTTCGCTACCGACATCCCTGTCTCTCGCGAAATACCACACATCCTGTGTATAAAAAAAGGGGGCCTTAGGCCCCCTTAAATATAGTCTGTCAGTAATAACTCTACAAGCTGCATGGTTATGGTTTTGATTGCTGTTCTTTGCGGATCAGAAAATCGGCAATATTTACCATCGCCTGATAACCGCCGGCATCACCGGCTGCAATCGTGTATTTACCATTAACCGCGAGCATGGGCACACCGCTGACCTTGTATTGCTGTCCCAGCTGCAGCGCCTGACGTGCACGCATTTCCACTGCAAACGAGTCGTAATTGGAAAGGAAGGCCGCCCTGTCTACACCACGCTCGGCGAGAAAATCCGCTACTGCCTCTTTGCTGAACAGACGCTTTTTCTCGATATGCATGGCGCGGAAAATCGCACTGTGGTGCTTCTCGCCCTCGCCCATGCTCTGCAGCGTGTAATAGGTGCGGGTGTGCACCATCCAGCGTGGATTTAGCGGAGATGGCATGCGCACAAACTGCACATTGTTCGGCAGGGTTTTTTTCCATTTTTCCAGGGTGGGTTCAAAGCTGAAACAATGGGGGCAACCATACCAGAAGAATTCAAGCACCTCGATTTTGTCGCCGCTTTGTGTGTTTACCGGCTGTTCAAGTAGCTGATAGTCCTTACCCTGCACATAATTTTGCGCAGCCGACAGGCCCGGTAATAATAATAGAATGCCCAGCAGGCTCAGGCGATTTAGAAAAACCATAGAATGACTCCCTTAATGTGTTGTTATATGACCAGCCATCAGCGTGAAGATTTCACCGATCTATCAATTCACAGGTTACGTTGAAGATAAGGGCTTGATTATGCCATGAGTTTGCACAGTCTGCAGAAACACAAAAGGCTGCAAATGCAGCCTTTTGTGGGTTAGCTTAAATACAGTGATAATTACTGCATTTGAGCAATGTAGTTGGCAACCGCTTCCATTTCAGCGGCTGACATCTTGCTGGCAACCAGCTGCATCATCTTGTTGGGGTCGTTTTCACGGGTGCCCTCAGCAAAGGCTTTCAGCTGAGTCAGGGTGTAGGTTGCGTGCTGACCTTTTACCAGTGGGAATTTAGCCGTTGGGTTACCTGAACCGGCTGGGCCATGACAACCCATACAGGCGGGCAGGCCCTTGCTGGTGTCACCACCACGGTAAATTGCTTCACCCAGTGCCAGTTTGCTCTCATCCGCAGCTGCAACCGTTGGGGTCTGGCTGGCAAAGTAAGCAGCAACGTTGGCCACATCCTCGTCGGTTGCCAGGGTCATCGCCATACCGGTCATAGTGGCATCCTGGCGGGCACCGCTCTTATAGTCGTTTAACTGTTTGACCAGGTACTGTGCATGCTGACCCGCCAGTTTGGGGAACATGTCCACAACACTGTTGCCGTCAGGCATATGACAGGCGGCACAGACAGCACCGGCAGTGGCTTCACCAGCGGCAAGGTCAGCTGCCTGGGCAGCGCCATTCAGACCAAAAGCAAGGCCCGCGATTGCAATCAGGGATTTGAAATTCATTGTTTGTTTACTCCAAACGATGTTGTGTCACCAGCCAGGCTGGCTGTTGTAATATGGGTTGTTCTGCTGGCCCAGTGGATAACCAGCAGAGCGAGCGGAAAAAAGTGGCGCAAGTCTACACCAGATCGGCCCTTTCAGCAATTTTGCGCAGTCAAATTTAGCCGCTGGCGGAGGCTTTTATACGCTCCCAGGGCGCAAGGTGGTAAACTGCGCACAGTATTTCTGCAATTTTGTTATCAATGGGGTCGACCTGGAATCATGCGTAATTATTATCGTCAGGCACAGTTTTTAACCAGTGCCAGCCAGGCCAGCCAGTTTCCCGAGCAGGAGACCATCGAGGTGGCCTTTGCCGGGCGTTCCAATGCGGGTAAATCCAGCGCGATTAACACCCTGTGTGAACAGAAAGCCCTGGCCCGCATCAGTAAAACCCCCGGCCGTACCCAGCTGATCAATTTCTTTAGCCTCGATGAGCAACGTTCACTGGTGGATCTGCCGGGTTATGGCTATGCCAAAGTGCCGGAGAAAATGCGCCGTGAATGGCAGAAGCTGATGGAGTCCTACCTGGGCAAACGTCAGCAGCTGCGCGGCCTGGTGGTGATTATGGATATCCGTCACCCCCTCAAGGACTACGACCTGCAAATGCTGGAATGGTGTGCCTTTATGCACACCCCGGTGCATGTGCTGCTGACCAAGGCAGACAAGCTGAAACGCGGTGCCGCCAGCAAGCAGCTGCTGGATGTCAAAAAAGCGATAAAGGACGCGGGCTATGAGGCCAGCGTGCAGGTGTTTTCCGCGCTGAATAAAAGTGGCCTGGAACAGTTGCAGCGGGTGCTCAACCAGTGGTTCGAGCTGGGTGAAGATGCCAGCATCTCAGCAAGCCAGTCATCAGCTGAATCAGGTATACAACAGGCCTGATCTACCACCGTCAAAGCGGCTATTGGCGGGGCAGTTGCTTAAATCGCAGACAGAAAAAACCCCGACTACCAGGGAAGTAGCCGGGGGCAATAGAGAGGTTAGCTTGGGGAGGCTAACCTCAAAGGTGCTCGCTCAGGGAGGTAAGCGAGCTTGCGCCGGGCTTTAGCGCAATATGAAAAAAACGGTTATCTGCCTTTCAAGTAAAGTTGAATTCACTTGCTTGTCAAAAGCGGACAGATAAATGGTACCTGTCTGTTATGAGGGGGATTCGCCGGATTAGTTCCGAAGGATTCCGAAAAAGAACCGGAGAAAACCGGCGACCTGCGCTAGCTGATTGTTATATTTCGGCTTTTTGATTCCCAGGCCTGCGGTGACTAGTGGGCTTCATCCCAGTTGGCGCCCTGGCCTATGTCCACCAGCAGCGGAACATTCAGATCAGCGGCAGATTCCATCTGTGTATGCAGCAGCTGGCTGAGGCTGTCGGTATGGTTTTTTGATACCTCAAACACCAGTTCATCGTGTACCTGCATAATCATCCGCGCCTCGATATCCGAGTCCGCCAGAGCCTGATGCACACTCACCATGGCGCGTTTGATAATGTCCGCCGCGGTGCCCTGCATGGGGGCATTGATCGCGGTGCGCTCCGCATACTGGCGGCGCTGGCCGTTACGTGAATTGATTTCCGGCAGATACAGGCGGCGACCGAACAGGGTTTCCACATAGCCGGTATCATGGGCCTGCTCCCGGGTGCGCTGCATATAGTCCTGCACGCCGGGGTAGCGTTCGAAATACAGATCGATGTACTGCTGGGCATCATAGCGGCTCATCCCCAGCTGCTTCGCCAGGCCAAACGCCGACATGCCGTAGATCAGGCCGAAATTAATCGCCTTGGCGGCGCGTCGCTGCTCGTTGTCCACCTGCTCCAGCTCGGTATCAAACACTTCGGCGGCGGTGGCGCGGTGAATATCCAGCCCGTTATGGAAGGCATCCAGCAGACCCTGATCGCCGGACAGGTGCGCCATAATGCGTAGCTCAATCTGTGAATAGTCGGCGGCGAGAATGCAGTTGCCCTTGTCTGCGACAAAGGCCTGGCGGATGCGACGGCCGATTTCCGAGCGGATGGGAATATTCTGCAAATTGGGGTCACTGGAGGACATCCGCCCGGTGGCCGCACCGGTCTGGTTATAGCTGGTGTGCACGCGGCCGGTGTGCGGGTTGATCTGCAGTGGCAGCTTGTCGGTGTAGGTGGATTTCAGCTTGCTCAAGCCACGGTGTTCGAGAATCAGCCGGGGCAGCTCGAAGCCGTCTTCCGCGAGTTCCTGCAGCACATCCTCGGCGGTGGACGGCTGCCCCTTGGGGGTTTTGCGTTTCACCGGCAAATCCAGCTTGTCGAAGAAAATCGCCTGGATCTGCTTGGGTGAACCCAGGTTGAACTCCTCTCCCGCCTCGGCATAGGCCTGTAACTCGATTTCCGCCATGCGCTCTGCCAGGGCCTCGCTCTGCTGGGCCAGCATGTCGGCATCCACTTTCACCCCGTTGCGTTCGATCTGTTGCAGCACCGGCAGCAGCGGCAGTTCGATCTCACGGTATACCTTGAGCAGCGAGGGGATTGCGCTCAGCTGTCGGCCGATTTCATGGTGCAGTCGCAGGCTGATATCCGCATCTTCCGCGGCATAGGGCCCGGCCTGTTCCAGCTCGACCTGGTTAAAGGTGAGCTGTTTGGCCCCCTTGCCGGCGATGTCCTCGAAGTGGATGGTCTGTAGATCGAGGAAACGCTCGGCCAGGCTGTCCATATCATGGCGTTTTGTGGAATCCAGCACATAGGATTCCAGCAATGTGTCATCGCGGATGCCGCGTAAGCGTATGCCATGATTCTGCAGCACATGGGCATCGTATTTCAGGTTCTGTCCCAGTTTGCCGATCGCTTCATCTTCCAGCAACGGCTTGAGCTGACCCAGCACCTGTTGTTCTGTGAGCTGTTGCGGCGCGCCTTCATAGTCATGGCCAAAGGGCACATAGGCCGCCTCGCCGGGTTTGACCGCAAACGACACACCGACAATGCGTGCCTGCATATAATTCAGGCTGGTGGTTTCGGTATCAAAGGCGAACACATCTGCCTGCTCGAGTTTCTTCAGCCAGTCGGCCAGCGCCGCTTCTGTGAGAATGGTCTGGTAATCGGTGTCTGCGGGTGCATCCACCGCAGCGGCCGGGGCAGTGTCGCTGTTATCTGAACCCAGCTCTGCCAGCCAGTTTTTGAATTCGAACTCACTGTACAGCTGTTGCAGTTGCTCGGTGTCCGCGGGTTTCAGGTCGAGATCATCCGGGGCCTGTTCCAGTTCCACATCACACACAATGGTGGCCAGCTGGTAGGACAGGGGCAATTGCGGCAGACTGTCACGCAGGTTATCCCCCACCTTGCCCTTGATCTCATCCGCATGTTCGATAATGTTATCCAGCGAGCCATACTGGTTCAGCCATTTGACCGCGGTTTTCGGTCCCACCTTGGGTACACCGGGTATATTGTCAGAGGTGTCGCCGATCAGCGCCAGGTAGTCGATAATGCGCTCGGCGGGCACGCCGAATTTTTCCTGCACCGATTCCGGGGTGCTGACGTGGTTGTTCATGGTATTGATCAGGGTGATTTTATCGGTCACCAGTTGCGCCAGGTCCTTGTCGCCGGTGGAGATCAGTACCTCGTAACCCGCATCCTCGGCCTGACGCGCCAGGGTGCCGATCACATCATCCGCTTCCACATTGGGAATCACCAGCCGCGGCAGACCCAGTGCATCCACCAGCTGGTGGATCGGTTCGATCTGCGAGCGCAGATCATCGGGCATGGGCGGGCGATGTGCCTTGTATTCTTTATACAGGTCGTTACGGAAAGTTTTACCCTTGGCATCGAACACCACCGCCATGTGTTCAGGCTGGTATTCAGTGACCAGTTTTTTCAGCATGCTGATCACACCGTAAATCGCGCCGGTGGGCTGGCCACTGGATGATGTGAGTGGCGGCAGCGCATGGAAGGCACGGAATAGATAGGAGGAGCCGTCAACGAGAATCAGTGGTGGTTTTTTTGCCATATGCGAGAAACGATTACCTGGTTATGCTTGTGCCTGTGATGAGTCAGGGTATTATGACACTAAAAAAACATGAGTGAAGCTTGAATGGATAAAAAGCGCTATGCCGAAATAAAGCAGGGCCATCATAATGGCAGCCATATTGATGCGGAACTGAATCGTGAATCCTGGCGCGTATTTAAAATTATGTCGGAATTTGTCGATGGTTTTGAAACCCTGTGTCATATCAAACCGGCGGTGAGTATTTTCGGTTCGGCACGGACAGGACGTGACAGCCCCTATTACCAGGATGCAATGGAAGCGGCGCGATTATTATCCGATGCCGGTTTCAGTATTATTTCCGGTGGCGGCCCCGGCATTATGGAAGCCGCCAACCGGGGTTGCGCCGAAGGTGACTCGGTGAGTGTCGGGCTGAATATCGAACTACCCAAAGAACAGATTCCGAATAAATACCAGGACGTGAGTATTTATTTCAGCCACTTCTTTACCCGCAAGGTGATGTTTGTAAAATATGCGGCGGCCTATGTGGTGTGCCCCGGCGGTTTTGGCACACTGGATGAACTGGCGGAAATGCTGACCCTGACCCAGACCGGCAAGACACCGCAGATTCCGGTTATATTAATGAACCGTGCCTTCTGGCAACCCCTGCTGGACTGGTTTGAAAACACCCTGTGTGCACAGAATATGATTCGTGAAGAAGATATGAAATTGTTTGAAGTGGTGGACACCGCAGAAGAAGTGCATCGCGCAATCACCGAATACTACGCACACCGCGATATCGAACCCACCCGTGAAGAAATGGATAAACTGCTGCGACTGTAAACGGGTGACTAAAAATACTGAAACAATCAGGGCAACGTGTATTGAAAAGAATTCCATTCCCATCGCGGCAGCTGATTATGCATACAATCAGGGTTAGAATTCGCCCATGAGAAATAATCCGAGTTCACAACTGGCCATTCTGATAACCCGTCTGGCAAACCGACTGGAGCAGTTTATCGACTGGAGCGGTCGAGTGGTTTCCTGGTGTGTACTGGGCATGGTGTTGCTGACCTTCCTGGTGGTGGTGTTGCGTTATCTGTTTGATAGCGGCTGGATAGCGCTGCAGGAATCGGTCTCCTATCTGCACTCGCTGGTATTTTTACTCGGCGCCGCCTATACCCTGAAGCACGATGCCCATGTGCGGGTGGATATTTTCTATTCCCGTTGCAGTGACCGCGCTAAAGCCTGGGTGGAACTGCTGGGGCATCTGTTTATTTTAATTCCGGTGATGCTGTTTATCGTCTGGATCAGCTGGCCCTATATCAGTGATGCCTGGGCAGTAAAGGAATCCTCCCGTGATGCCGGCGGCCTGCCCGGCGTGTATCTGTTAAAAAGCCTGATCCTGCTGATGGCTGGCTTACTGATTATCCAGGCACTGGTGCTGGTGATGCGTGCCGGGCTGAAACTGGGCGGGAGTGAGCATAGTTAATGGAAGTCATGGCAATCGGCCTGTTTCTCTGTGTGTTTGTGTTTCTGCTCAGCGGTTTCCCGGTGGCCTTTGCCCTTGCCGGAACCGCGCTGATGTTTGCCGCAATCGGCACCTACACCGGTACCTTCGATGTGGCCTTTCTGGAAGCGCTGCCCAATCGCCTGTATGGCATTATGATCAACCAGGTGCTGCTTGCGGTGCCGCTGTTTGTGTTTATGGGGGTGATGCTGGAGCGCTCGAAGATCGCCGAAAACCTGCTGGAAACCATGGCGCAGTTGTTCGGCAGCCTGCGTGGTGGCATTGGCATTTCGGTGGTGCTGGTGGGCATGTTGCTGGCGGCGAGCACCGGCATCGTCGGTGCCACGGTGGTGACCATGGGGCTGCTCTCCCTGCCCACCATGTTAAAGCGCGGTTATGATCCGGCCATTGCCTGCGGCACGGTGTGCGCCTCCGGTACCCTGGGGCAGATTATTCCACCGTCGATTATTCTGGTATTACTGGGGGATGTGCTCTCCTCGGCCTACCAGCAGGCGCAGCTGGATATGGGTATTTTCAGCCCGGAAACCCTGTCGGTGGGTGACCTGTTTGTGGGCGCGCTGATTCCCGGCCTGTTGCTGGTGCTGATGTACATTGCCTATCTGGCAGTTTATAGCTGGCTTAAACCCAGCTCGATGCCCGCTATGCCGGAGCCATCTGCAGAAGAAAAAAAGCAGCTGCTGTCCCGTGTGCTGGTCGAGTTATTACCACCGCTGCTGCTGATCTTTCTGGTACTGGGGTCGATTATTGGCGGAGTCGCCACCCCCACCGAAGCGGCGGCGCTGGGTGCCGTGGGCTCGATGTTGCTGGCGTTTTATCGCAAGCAGCTGCGTTTGAAAATTTTGCAGCAGGTAATGCAGGAAACCACACGCATTACCAGCATGCTGTTTATGATACTGATCGGGGCCTCGATTTTCTCCCTGGTGTTCCGCGGTTTTGAAGGGGACGAACTGGTGCAGTCATTTCTAAGTGACCTGCCCGGTGGCATGTATGGCGCGTTGTTGCTGGTGATGCTGGTGATGTTTTTACTGGGCTTTGTGCTCGACTTTATCGAGATCACTTTTGTGGTGATTCCCATAGTCGGGCCGATACTGCTGGCGATGGGTATAGATCCGGTGTGGCTGGGAATACTGATTGCGATTAACCTGCAAACCTCGTTTTTAACACCCCCCTTCGGCTTCTCGTTGTTTTATCTGCGTGGTGTGGCCGCGGACAGTATTCGTACCATCGAAATTTACAAAGGCGTGATGCCGTTTATTCTGATTCAGTTGCTGGTCATGGCGATGCTGGTGATCTGGCCTGCGCTCACCACCTGGTTACCGGGTGTATTGCAGTAATGGCAGGACAGGAAAACGATAAATCCGATGCGTCAGCTATTTCATCACAGAAGATTTCAGCGACGTGAAATAAAAAACAGAAAACCCGGTAAAGAAAATACAGGAAAGCCGCAATGAAAATACACATACATAAACTATTAAAGCTTGCAGCCTTATCTGTGGTGCTAGCCGTGTTCGCTGGTCTGACAGCCTGTGGCGGTGAGGAAGCGGCATCACGGCTGGTGGTTGGCCCTGCCAAGGATTTACTGGTGCCGAATGATATGCAGTACCAGCAGGGTTTTGTGGTGCAGGTAACCGACAAAGAAGGCAATCCGGCACCTGCCACCATCGTCAGTGTTGAAATGGTCCCGGTGCGGTATTTCAAGGGTCAGTATCAGGGTTTTGATAGCAGTGGTGATGGTGATGCGGATGAGTGGCGGCTGAATTACAGTGTCAGTTGCGAGGCGGAAGATGCCAACCACAACGGGGTGCTGGATGAAGGTGAGGACATCAATGGCAATGGCACACTTCAACCCACCAATCCCGCCACCCTGGCGCAGCACCCCAGCGAAACACCAACCTTTACCCCCGGAACCGAGAAGATTATCACCGACGATTCCGGCTTTGGCTATTTCAGTGTCACCTACCCCGCATCCCAGGCACTCTGGTCGCGTATGCGCATTACCGTTTCAGCCAATGTGCAGGGCACAGAAAACAGGGAGCAGTATGAATTTACTCTGTTTGTTCTGCTAAATGATATCAGCAATTTTCCCATTGCACCGCCGGGTGGTGCGGACAGCCCCTATGGTATAGCCGCCAGTTGCAGTGACCCTTTATAGATTAACGGCTTTGCAGATAGGACAGCTCGGATACTTCAGTCCACTGCGCAACCTGGTCGCGGTAGGCAATAAATGACTCATACACCTTCTGGCTGAGTTTGTCCTTGCCGGCGACTTCCGCCACCACCTCATCCGACAGAGCTTTCAGTGTCTGCAGTGCATCATCCGGCAGTTTCAGTACGTCCACCTGGTGTTTGTTTTTCAGGGTTTGCAGCGCCTGGTGATTCTGCGTGGTGTAGTCGGCGGTCATCTGCTGGTTCACTACCTTGCAGGCATTGAGCACAATGCTTTGCAGATCAGCGGGTAAAGCTTCCAGTGCCTGCTTGTTGATCATTGCTTCCAGTGTGGTGCCGGGTTCATGCCAGCCGGGGTAGTAATAATATTTCGCCGCCTTGTGCAGGCCGAAGGCCAGGTCGTTATAGGGGCCGACCCATTCGGTGGCATCGATGGTGCCGGATTTTAGCGAGGTGAAGATTTCACCGCCGGGCAGGCTCACCGGTGTGCCACCGGCGCGTTTCAGTACCTCGCCGCCCAGGCCGGGAATACGCATTTTCAGGCCCTTAAGGTCATCCACCGAATTGATTTTTTTATTAAACCAGCCCGCCATCTGCACACCGGTATTACCACCGGCCGCTGGCACCAGGCCAAAGGGCGCATAGACTTCCTGCCACAGCTCCATACCGCCGCCGGAATACAGCCAGCCATTCATTTCCTGCGCGGTCAGGCCAAAGGGTACGGCAGAGAAAAACTGCGCCGCTTCGCTTTTGCCTTTCCAGTAATAGGCGGCACCGTGTCCCATCTGTGCCGTGCCGCGGGACACCGCATCAAATACTTCAAACGCCGGTACCACCTCCCCCGCACCATACACCTTTACCTCCAGGCGGCCACCGGACATCTGTGTGATTAGTTCTGCCAGTTCATTGGCGCTGGTACCCAGGCCGGGGAAGTTTTTTGGCCAGGTGGTGACCATTTTCCATTTAATCACCGATTTGGCTTTGGCCTTGAGCGAGCTGGTGGCGGAAGTTAATAGCAGGCCGGAGGCTGCCAGGGATTTGATGAGTTGACGTCGTTTCATAATATGTCCGTTGTGATTAATTGATCAGCCAGGCTGGATAAACGATTACAGCACCGGCTACGGCAGTTGTTTATAAACAGATCCATTATTGAAAATAAAAAGCACACACTGTGTTGCCCGTGTGACATTGATAACAGTTGATAAATAATTTACAGCTGGTTCAGGTAATCTGCCACATCCCGTGCTGGTAATGGCCGGCTGAATAAATAACCCTGCATATGATTAATATTCAGGCCACGAAGATACTCACAATCTTTTTCAGATTCAACTCCTTCTGCTACCAGGGTGATATGCTGAGATTCACAGAATGAGACAAAGCCTTTTAGCAGGCCTTCGGCATCGGCAGAATTAAGCGCCTGTTTAACCAGTTGCGGATCGACTTTCATAACCTGAACCGAACATTCCACCAGAAAGCTTAGTGAATTCAGCGAGCGGCCGAAGTCGTCGATGCACAGTTTGAACTGTAAATCCTGTAACTGGTGTAATACATCCCGTTGTTCCTGGTTGATGTGTTTGAAACTGGATTCGGAAAATTCAAGGCACACCTGCTGAGGTTGCAGTGCATACTTCTGGCATTTGTCCAGCAGCACATCGGCTAAATCGGAATCCAGTTGTGACTGATACAGGTTAATATTGATTGAGGGAATCTGCAGCCCCTGGTTTAACCAGTGACGGTACTGACGCAATGCCTGCTCAATAACATAGATACCGATCGCGCCAATAAAACCGGATTGTTCACTGCCGGGTAAAAATTGTTGCGGCAGTATATAACCCTGTTGTGGGTGGTGCCAGCGAAGCAGCGCTTCCATCGAGTCCAGCTGCTGTGTATTTGTGTTGAGCTGTGGCAGGTAAAACAGCTCAAGCTGGTTCTGGCGCAGAGCCTGGTGCAGGTTTGCCTCGGCCTGCAGTAACAGGCCGGCGCGTGTATTCATATCATCGGAGCTTAATTCAAAGTGATTACCCGGCACCTGTTTTGCTGTGATTAGTGCAGCAGACGCCTGGTTAAGCAGGCTTTGTGCGTCTTCGCCGTCTTCGGGGAAAATACTGATGCCCATGGATAGATTGAGTTCGATATTATGCCTGGCTGTCTGGTAGTCCTCGGCCAGGGTCGACATCAGCTTCTGTATGACAATACCGATTTGCTGGATATCGCTAAGGTCCTCCACCAGCACGGCAAAATCATCGGAGAGAAAATGGCTCAGGGTGTCGCTGTCGCGGGTGTTGTATTGTAGACGTTTGGCAATGGCTTTCAGCAGAGTATCACCCGTGGCATAACCGTAGGTTTTATTGATCTGCGAGAAATTATCAAAATCGATCAGTATCAGGCCCAGGTGGGTTTTATTGCGCATGGCGCGATCAATGGCTTTGCTCAGGCGATCCACAAACAATGATTTATTCGGCAGGTGGGTCAGTTCTACATAATGGACTTCATTGTCAAAGTTAAGCTGGTTGCTGGTTTTGGGTGAAAGAATTACCACGTAGCTGGCAGCATCACCGATATCGTTTTGTATGCGGTTAATGCTCACATTCAGTGGCCGGCTCTGCCCGCCCTTGAGTCGGTGCCAGATTTCACCTTTCCATCGATTGTCCTTATCCAGTGCATCAAGCACCTGCTGATTGATCAGGGTGGTATGCTGGTCTGCAAGAATGATTTCCGGTGCTGCATCGAGTATTTCATTTTTCTGGAAACCGGTGATCTGGCTAAAGGCATAATTAACCAGCACCACCTGGTTACTGTTATTCACCAGCATCACCGCATCGGTGGCATAGTCGAACATTTTCGAGGCAACCAGTACCTGGTTTTCTGCATTCTTGCTGGCGGTGACATCATTGATAATCGAATAACACAGGGTGCGATCATCGATTTCCATCAGGCCGTCACGAACTTCTACAAAACGGATTTCGCCATTGGCCAGCCGTTGCGGGCAACTGTAAAATCCGAGGTTCTGTTCACGGGTCTGTTTAATCAGTGAGTTGAGTGTTTCACGGGACAGTATATTGATCTTGGCAAGATCCATGCCCTGCAGTTCTTCAATACTGTAACCGTAGAAGTTTGCAGCGGCCGGGTTTGCGTCCTCGATAATAAAGGTATCCGGGTTAATCACCAGCTTGATCGCCATATTGGATTCAAACATCTGGCGGTAGCGGTATTCGGAACGCCTTAAGGCTTCTTCGGATTTTTTGCGTGCACTGATATTGCGTAATACAAACTGGTACACATCTTCATTGCCGTAGTTCAACTTGTGTGCGTTGATCTCAACCTGTAATAGATCACCGTTGCGGCTGATTAACTCATGTTCGTAGAGTGCATGGTTATAAATTTCAAGCTCGGTGATTTTAGCCTGGGTAATACTGTGATCACCCGTATGATCCAGATCCTGTATGGTCATGGAAAGCAGTGCTTCACGATCATAGCCTAAAGAGTTGAGTGCATTCTGGTTGGCATCGGTAATATTCAGTGTATTAGGCGATACAATAATAATGGCATCATTGGCATGCTCGAACAGTGAGCGGTATTTAAGTTCGGAGTTAATCAGAATATTGGTGGATTTCTTGGTTTCCGTATTGTCATACAGCAGCATGTGTAAACACAGGCGACCATCCAGGCTGATTTTCTGCGCATAACCGGCGATATCAACCGGCTCATGATTTCGATTGAACAGGCGGGTTTCAAATTCACCGCCGCCCGCTTCAATAATCTGTTTTAAACGTGTCTGGAATTTTCCCAGGTAATCCGGGTCCAGGTGCAGGCTGAGGCGCATACGCGAGAACTCGGTTTGTGAATAGCCAAGCAAACTGTGCATCGCCTGGTTAAAACGCACTGGCATAAGATTAACATAATCCAGAAACAGCACCGGATAGGGCAGTTCATTGAACAGGCTGGTGTAACGTGTTTCCTGTTGCTGGCTGAGCTGTTCGGTTTCTCTGAGTGCAGTTACGTTTCTGCATACACCGATAATGCCGATGATATTGCCACGGTGATCGCGGCAGGGGATTTTCTTGCAGCTATAATAGCGGGTGCCCTGTTCGCCTGTTAATGTGCTGTCCCATTGAATGGTCTCTGCGTGCTGCAGAACACGCTGCTCTTCATGGGTGGTTCGGGTGGCATCACGCAGGTGAAACAGATCGAAATCGGTAAAGCCGATAACCTGCTGATTCTGTAAGCCCAGTAGCTGCCTTGCCAGCGGGCTGACAAGTTTGTAAACACCGTTACGGTCTTTGAGAAACAGGCCGTCATATTCTTCCTGTAACAGGTTTTCAAACATCAGTGCAGGCAAATTGTTGCTGTTAACAATAAATTCCGTAAACAGCAGAATCGAACGCACGAATACAAACAGCCCCACCAGGGTGATGGCAAAGGCTATGCCGCTTAAAAAATAATATAGAATGTAGTGATTGTCTGCAGGTGCCAGCGCATGGGTGATGTGGGGGCCGACAAACATCCACAGTAAACCGAGGCTCACTGCGAGTGCTGAAATCAACAGATGCAGCAGTTCACGATCCTTGGTGAGTGATATGTGCAGTTTCATGGTTGATTAACGGCTCATATGTGATGCAGTGCTAACCTATACCGCCTGCAAATTGGCGTAGCTGAGCACCAGCCATTTGCTGCCGACGTCGTGAAAATTAACCTCCACCCGTGCGCTTTGCCCCTGGCCTTCATAATTAAGTACAATGCCTTCGCCAAACTTCTGGTGCATCACCAGCTGGCCGATACTGAAGCCGCTGTCATTGCCCATCGCCGATTGTTTATACGCGCTCTGCTGAGTATAGTCGCTATAACCCTGGCGCTGGCTGAAGTGTGCACGGGGACGAATTTCCTCAATGTACTGGGCGGGAATCTCGCCGATAAAACTGGAGGGCATGGGATAGATTTCCTTGCCATATAAACGCCGCTGTTCCGCATAGCTCAGCACCAGCTGATCACGTGCGCGGGTAATGCCCACATAACACAGGCGACGTTCTTCCTGCAGCCGACCTTCTTCCTCGGCGCTGCGCTGGTGGGGGAACAGGCCCTCTTCCATGCCCACCATAAACACCAGGGGAAACTCCAGCCCCTTGGCACTGTGCAGGGTCATCAGCTGTACACAGTCTTCCCAGGCTTCGGCCTGACCTTCACCGGCTTCCAGTGCGGCATGGGTGAGAAACGCGGTGAGGTTATCCAGCTCGTTATCTTCATCCTGCTCAAAGGTATAGCCTTTGGCGGCGCTCACCAGTTCTTCCAGGTTTTCCACGCGAGCCTCGGCTTTTTCGCCTTTTTCCTTGCCGTAATGCTCAATCAGTCCCGAGGCGTGAATCACGTGTTCGGTCTGCTCATGCAGGTCCAGTTCGCGGCTGTCGGCGTCGAGGGCGTTGACCAGGTCGATAAAGCCCTGCAGCGCACCCTGTGCACGGGCGGTCAGGCTACCGCTTTTAATCAGTTCCAGCGAGGCCTGCCACATGGAGACATCCGCCAGCCGTGCCGCATCGCGGATGGTGTCGACGGTTTTGCCGCCGATGCCACGGGTTGGCTGGTTGACCACCCGCTCAAATGACGGATCATCATTGCGATTGTTAATCAGCCGCAGGTAGGCCAGTGCGTCCTTGATTTCGGCCCGCTCGAAGAAGCGCAGGCCGCCGTATACCCGGTAGGGAATCCCCTGCGCCATCAGCTGTTCCTCGAACACCCGCGACTGGGCATTGGAGCGATACAGAATGGCCACATCGGCGCGCTCATGGCCCTCGCTGACGTATTCGACAATGCGGTCAATCACATAGCGCGCTTCTTCCTGTTCATTGAAGGCGGCATAGAGTTGAATCGGGCTGCCATCCTCACCCTGGGTCCACAGGTTCTTGCCCATGCGCTCTTCATTGTGCGCAATCAGTCCATTGGCGGCATTGAGAATATTGGCGGTGGAGCGGTAATTCTGCTCCAGGCGAATCACCAGGGTGTCGGGAAAGTCGTGCTTGAAGGTGAGAATGTTTTCCACCCGCGCACCACGCCAGCCGTAAATCGCCTGGTCATCGTCCCCCACCACAAACAGCTGGGCGCCGCGGGCATTTTTTTCCGCCGCCAGCAGGCGAATCCAGGCATATTGAATGGTGTTGGTGTCCTGGAATTCGTCCACCAGAATGTGCTGAAAACGGTTGCGGTAATGCTGTCTCAGTTCATCGTTATCACGAATCAGCTCCAGGCTGCGCAACAGCAGCTCGGCAAAGTCGATCACGCCGGCGCGCTTGCAGGCCGCCTCGTAGGCGGCGTAGATGCTCACCAGCTGCTGGCGAATTGGGTCGTGACCCGCATCCACATGCTGCGGGCGCAGGCCCTCATCCTTACGGCCATTGATAAAGCCCTGAATCTGCCGTGGTACCCAGCGGGCCTCATCCAGCTCCAGCGCCTTGAGCACCCGCTTGATCATGCGGAACTGGTCATCGGAGTCCAGAATCTGGAACTGCTGCGGCAGGTCCGCCTCCTTCCAGTGGGCGCGTAACAGGCGGTGGGCAATGCCGTGGAAAGTGCCCACCCACATGCCGCTGGGGGAAACACCCTGTAGCTTTTCCACCCGGGCACGCATTTCGTTAGCGGCCTTGTTGGTAAAGGTTACGGCCATCAGGCCGAAGGGTGATACCCCTTCCACCTGAATCAGCCAGGCCATGCGGTGCACCAGCACACGGGTTTTGCCGCTGCCGGCACCGGCCAGCACCAGCATGGGGCCAGGCGGTGCGGTGACCGCTTCGCGCTGGTGATCGTTTAAGTCGTCGAGTATATGAGAAACATCCATGGGCGGCATTTTAACCCAGAAAACGCAGTTGGACAGGGGTAAGCTGGCTTAAGTACATAATTCACGCTGTAGCGAGATTCACCAGTGGATGATCATGTTATAGTTTGCGGCAAATTTTACCGGCTGATTGCGCTTACAATATGAAACGATTAATCAAGTGGCTGTTTATTGTCGCCTTTGTGCTGGGGCTGTTGCTGGGCATACTGGCGGTATCCAGCCTGGATGACTATCCGCTGGTGAGTGCACAGCAGGAACTGCAGTCGCAACAGCTGGCACGTGTCAGTCAGTTGATTCAGCAAAACAATCCACAGCGCCTGCGGGCCGGTGAGCTGGCGAAGACAACGCTGAGTCAGCGGGATCTCAATCTCAGCCTGAGCTATCTGACACAAAAATTGCCGCTGCCGATGGTGCGAAATCTCGCCAGCCAGCTGAAGCTGTTCGACAACAGTGCCTATTTCCAGTTAAGTCTGTCAGTGCCGGTTCCACTATTGAATGGCTATCTGAATCTGAGCGGCAGCTTTGATGTTACCGATACGGCTGATGGCCAGCAGTATGAATTGAGCCATCTGCGGCTGGGTAAAATCAACCTGCCAGAATGGCTGTCGCAGGCAATTAGCCGGCAACTGCATCGGCAATTACAGCAACAGTTACCTGAATACGCATTGCTCAGGCAGTCGCTGCAACGTATCGAGATAGAACCGCAACAACTCAGCCTGCATTATGTGGTGAGCCGACAGGTGAGTAAGCGGATGAAAACACAGCTCAGCGCGCGGGTGGTGTCAGCGGAATTTAAACAGGCACTGCTGGCGCAGTCGCAGCTGCTAGAGGGCCAGTTGTCTGCAAGCTCTGGCAGGGTCAAACTGGACATAGTATTGCAGCCGATGTTTGCGCTGGCCGTGCAGCGCAGCCAGGATGGCGACCCGCAGACTGAAAACCGCGCGGTATTTGTGGCGCTGGCAGGCTATATGCTGAACCGTGACATAGCCGGACTACTGGGTGAGTCACGCCCATCGCCGATCCGCGCGAAAAAAATCTATCTGCTGGGGCGACATGACCTGAGCAAGCACCTGATTATTTCCGCGGCGATTACCAGTCTGGCAGATTCAAAACTGGCGGAGTTGATTGGTCTGGACAAGGAAATGGTTGATTCGGTGGACGGCAGCGGTTTCAGCTTTGCGGATCTGGCAGCGGACTATGCGGGTATTCGCCTGGCAGAAGCAGCCACCGCCAGTCGCGCTGATGCCATACGTGTGCAGCAGATACTGAGTAAACCACATTCAGTAACATGGTATATGCCCGATATAAAATCCTTTCCAGTAGCGATGACAGACACGGAATTCGCGCAACGCTATCAGCACACACAAAGTGATCGCTACCAGCAGACGCTGGTACGGATTAATATAGCCATCGATCAATTAGCACTTTATCGCGGAGAATAAATTATGCGTCTGTTGGCTATAGCCTGCCTGTTTCTGATTCACAGCAGCTTGCTGGGCGCAGAGTTGCGCATTGCCAGTGCCGCAAATTTTTACCCAACCCTGACAAAAATTGCCCAGGCCTTTAGTGAAAAAACCGGCGATGAGATCACCATTATCCGCGGCTCAACCGGTAAACTCTATGCGCAGATTATTCGTGGCGCGCCCTATGACCTGTTTTTTTCCGCCGACAGTGCGCGAGCCGATAAACTGGTAGAACAGGGTCACAGTTTGAATAACCGCAGCCAGATATATGCCATTGGCCAGCTGGCACTGTGGGCGCCTCAGGCAGAAAGTTCGCAGCAATTAAACGCATTACTGCACAGTGGAAAGTTTAATAAACTGTCGATTGCCAATCCGAAAACCGCGCCCTATGGACAGGCAGCAAAAGAAGCGTTACAGGCAATGGGGTTGTATGAAAAGGTTAAACATAAACTGGTGTACGGTGAAAATATTTCGCAGACATTACAGTTTGTTGAGTCGGGTGCAGCGGAGCTGGGATTTGTTGCACGTTCACATGTCAATTATCAGGTGTTTTTTGCTATTGATACTGAGTTGCATCAGCCTGTCACACAGAAAATGCTGATTTTAAAACAGACTAAACAGTCCGCGCTGGCGCAACGCTTTGTCGAGTTTCTAAATACGCCGCAGGTCATCGAAATGATTAAACAGGATGGGTACCAGCTGTAATGGAATGGGCACCGATACTGATCACGTTGAAGCTGGCGACGATTACCACGCTGATATTGCTGGTGCTGGGCACGCCGTTGGCCTGGTGGTTGTCACAGAGCCAGCATCGATTCAAGGTGATTATTGAATCGGTGGTGGCATTGCCATTAGTTTTGCCACCCACGGTGCTGGGTTTTTACCTGTTAATTGCGTTGAGCCCACAGGGCTTTATCGGCGAGTTCTGGTCACTGTTCAGCGACAGCACCCTCACCTTCAGTTTCAGCGGCCTGGTGATCGGTTCGGTGATCTATTCCATGCCGTTTGTGGTGCAGCCATTGCAGGCCAGTTTTGAAACCGTGGGTCGGCCATTGCAACAGGCAGCCTGGTCACTGGGGGCAAATCGGCTGGATACCTTTCGGCATATTGTGCTGCCCCTGTCTTCTCGCGGATTCCTGGTGGCGATTACCCTGGGCTTTGCCCACACCGTGGGCGAGTTCGGTGTGGTGTTGATGATTGGCGGCAATATACCGGAAGTCACCCAGGTGCTGTCGATTGTGATTTACGACCATGTGGAAGTGCTGGAATATCAACAGGCGCATGCTTATGCCGCAGGTCTACTGGTGTTTTCTTTTGTGGTGTTGTTAACCACCTATTCACTGAATAAAAAATTCCGGGTCAGGTTATAAATGCAGATGCTGGAGATTTTTTATCAGGCACATTTCAATCAGTTCCAGCTGCAGGTGGACTGTCGTATTCCGGCACAGGGTATCACCGTGTTGTTTGGTGAGTCAGGTTCAGGCAAGTCCACATTATTAAATTTGCTTGCCGGCTTAAATAATGCGCATGAAAGCGCGCAGCATAAAATGCATATAGAACAGGCACGCTTCAGTTTAAATAATATCGTCTACGATGACAGTGAGCAGAAGATAAAACTGAAACCCTGGCAACGCAGGATTGCCTATGTGTTCCAGGACAACCGCCTGTTTCCCCATATGACGGTACTGCAAAATATCCGCTTCGGTTATAAACGGCGAAATAGTTCGCTGGATCAGCAGGCGTTGATTGAACAGTTTAAAATCGGCGAGCTGCTGCAACATTATCCGCAGCAGTTGTCCGGTGGGCAGAAACAACGGGTTAGCATGGTGCGTGCACTGCTCTCCAGCCCAGATTTATTAATTATGGATGAACCCCTGGCCGCGCTGGACTATAACTCGCGCCAGCAACTGTTGCCCTATATCGAATCGATTCATCAGCAACTGACCATTCCGGTTTTATATGTCAGTCACGATATAAAAGAAGTGTTGCGACTGGCGGATTATATTGTACTGATGCAACAGGGTAAGAGTATTGCACAGGGTGAACTGGCAGAGCTGTGCGTCAGCCAGCCCTTGCTGACCCGCGCCGAAGGCCCGAGTTTTATTCTGCAGGGTCATGTCAGCGCATTATTGAACGAAGAAGGTTTGCTGCAGATGCACTGTGAAGGATACGAGCTGTTAATTGCTGCACAGCCAGACAAGCAGCCGGGCGCACAGCCGCTAAATAATGGCGAGAGTTTGCGTATATTGCTGTATGCCAGGGATGTCAGCCTGTGTCTGTTGCCGGCCGATAACAGCAGCATACTCAATACAGTGCCGGTGCGCATAGATGAAATAAAGCAACAGGATAAAGGCAAACAGCTGCTGTTATGCTCGCTGGGGCAACAGCGCCTGCTGGCGACGATTAGCCAGCGTTCCGTGAATAATCTGCAGCTTGAAGTGGGTAAGCAGTTGTATGCACAGTTCAAAGCCACGGCGATGATTAAATAAATGCATGCAATTACAGCCATTTTAGTACTGTTTATAAGCGGCGTTATACAGACAGCCTGGGCACAGAATAATCTGTCGTCTGATTTTTATGGCGAATCGCCTGAGCAACAGAATTCAAACAATGCAGGTGATACACAGTGGCAGAAAATCACGGATGAAGACGGCATCCAGGTTTACAGTATTGCCATGCAGGACACGGCGATTGTTAAGGCCCGCGCAGTGGCGACTATTAATGCGCCAATAGCAAAGATTGAGCGGCTGGTGAATGACTTTGCACAACGTCCACAGTGGGTGCCTTACTTGCAGTATTCGCAAATCATTGAAAAAATTTCGCCAACTGAACACATTGAATACAGCCTGTTTTCCGCGCCCTGGCCTGCTTCCAATCGTGATTTTATTTACCGGGTTGAATATGTGCAGCAACAGGTTGGTAATAGCCTTCAGCTGAGTTATCGCATGCAGTCGGTTGCGCACAGGGCGATGCCATTACAGCCGGCGCTGATTCGCGGCGAGATTTTTTCCAGTGTGTATAAGCTGACGGCCATCAATGACGGGCAGACGCGGGTTGAATTAATTTACCACGCCGATCCAAAAGGCTGGTTACCCAACTGGATTGTGAATATTATCCAGCGTGCCTTCCCGTTTAAAATGATGCAGAACCTCAGACAACAGCTGCAATTATCTGCAGTGCAAGACTCAGGGAATCTGCCCGGCCTGTAACAGCTTGCCGTAGAGTATATGGGGCGAAATCCAGATCAGCTGATCATCAAATTCCTGGCCCGCAATTTCACGGCGCGTGGCGGCATAATAAAAGCGGTCATTGCCAATGGGGTAGGCGGATAAACCACAGCTGCTGGGCAGGGTACCCCCTTCGCCGGCGTTCTCGTTTTCGGTTGCGCTATTGGCGCGACCTTTTGTGCCCATGGAAAAAATCACTGCAACCACCTCATCGGCAATAATATCGGCGGCGGGAGTGCTGGTGCCACCGATACAGGCGGCATCGAGATTTCGGCAGACACGTAGATCAGGTGCGGCATTGTTAATGCCCACATTGCGCAACTCGTTGATGGCCACAAAATCATCGGCACCATCAGTATCAAAATCACTGTCGGTCACGCTATAGCGATAGGGTCGTCCCCAGGGGTCCACCAGCAGGCCATCGCAGTTGGTTTCACCTTTCAGGCCCAGGGTGCCGGAAGGCACAAAACCGATATAACTGTTGCAGACGGTGGCGGGGTCCAGTGGCAGTGACTGCCCCCCCTGCCCCGGCAGGGTCGGGCATGGCAGGCGGCCATTGGCAATCGCAAAGCCGTAAATTGCTTCTTCAATTTCCGCCAGTTTGCCGCGGGCTTCCTTGATATTGGCGGTTTCCAGTTGCGCACGCAGCGGCATAAAGGTGTAGCTGAGCAGCGCACCGATAATCAGAAACACGATTGCCATTTCAATCAGGGTAAAGCCGTGTTGGCACTGTTTATTCATCAGGGGGTACACTCCGTCACGCTGTTTACAGCACTGTTGATACAGAACAGCCGGTCATTATGTGGGTTCACGCCGTCGTACACGCCGTAGTCGCCATCGCCGTTAGTATCCCGATAGTTATCAAAATTGCTGCCTTCCAGGTAATTGGCCAGATTCGCCTTGCTCTGTGCCAGTGGCGGGCCCGGGTCCTCGGTCTCAATTGTACGGCGCAGCTGGTTATTGATACGCTCACCGGAGAAAATCAGAATAGCAGCATAACGAACATTATTTACTTGCGGGCAGGCATTGTTGTTATTGCAGATATTATTCGGCGTATTGTTGAGCTGCGGCTCGAAGTGATTGCCAAGCACGTAGAACCAGTGGTCCTTCCAGTGCTGCCACAGGGTAAACAGCTCCGGGTTGGCGGTGTCCAGTTCGCACTCGCTAAACAGCGTGTCCGGTGTGCCAGCGTCCAGGTCTATGCCGATAATGTCACTGGTGGCGGAAATGTCATAGGGCAGCCGACCGAAATAGCCCTCAGAGTCATCACCCAGCCCAATATAATGATCATCGTCACGGTAGTCACTCTCCAGATCAACCGGTGCTGGCCAGGGCAGGCGGTAATCATCGTCGACTGTTCCGCCGCCGCCGCCGCCACCGCCACCGTTGCGGCAGCCTCTTCGACAGTCTTGTCGTGCTTGATTACAGTCACGATTGCTCGCGCCAGTTTGCAGGCAAAGCGTACGAGCGGCATTACAGTCGCTATAACAGGCCTGTAAACCGCCGCCGCCACCGGGACCACCAGGAGGACCGCCCGGCGGCCCGCCACCGGGACTATTGATCGCCACTGCAGCCACCCTGGCATAATCGATCAGGCACTGTCCCAGTGCCAGCCCCAGCTCGCCGATTTTTTCATCGTACAGGGCGGGCCGCTTCTTGATCGCATCGAAAATTTCCGCCGCAGTGATGGTGATAATGCGGTCATTCAGATTGCTGTTATTGCCCAGACCGGTGGCGGTGATAAAGCTGTCTACCTGATCCTTGGCTGCGTCACTATCGCCGTCACTGACGACAGCATTGTTAATGCCGAGAAAACTGTCCAGATAATCGGCACTGTCAATCAGATTGCCGGCCTGTTTGCAGGGCAGGTTGGCGTTCTGTGCACTGCTGCGATTCTGTCCCGCCAGCGGCAGCCCCGGCGCTATCACCACCGCCACCACCCGGTCTTCCGGCGTATTGCCGGCCAGTAGATTACCGCTGGCATCAACCAGTTCGAACATGCCCGGTGTATCCTGATTGGTCATCAATGAGGCGGGATTATTATAAAAACCGCCGGACAGGGCATACCACAGGCATTCCCCTGCGCCGTCATGGGGTGGCGGAATTTGCAGATGCCGCCAGGGCAGGCGGCCGATGCTATTAGTGTCTCGACTGCCGCACTGGTTACTGCTATTACCATCGCCATTGTAGCCGGTGCTTCTTTCCGGACAGGGCAATATACCATGGCGGCCTGGCTCTTCATCACGGGAGTAATAGCTCACAGCATAGGCGAGCAATGCCTGCTTTGCTGCAGCCAGCGCTTCGCTGGTACGGTTCTCCGATTGCACCCGACCGCTTTCCGGCGGGGTATGGGTCAACAGGAACGCCGAGCCCGCCAGAATCAGCACCACAAAAAATATCAGCAGGGCCGCGCCCTGCTGATGCGCGGGATTTGATCCGGTGATATGAGCTGGTCGATGCATAGGCTTAATTATGCGGCTTTATTCCGGTTGCGCCACGCCATCCGGCGCTGGCTCGGTGGCGTTTATCTGATAGCTGTCCTGCACCTGACGATCCGAGGAGCGCCATTGTTCACCGGGGCGCAGTTTGAGATATTCGCCTTTAACACGCAGCGGCACCTCATAGTTATCATCTTTAAACAGGTGTTCCCGCACCTCGACATCATTGCTCAGGTGATGGGTATGCAGGGTGTTTTCATCGTTAACAAAAAACACCGACTTGCCCTGCTCGCGAATCACCACGCCCTGCATCTGCAGCACATTCGGTGCCGGTTGTGCAGACGAGCTCTGTGGCTGGCGATCCGTAAAGGCGCCATTATCCCGCAGCTGATCCAGTTGCTGACGTTCACTTTTGCTGGTGAAAAAAGTTTGCAGCCCGTTCAGCTCGGCGCTATTAACGGTTGATATGCAGAGCACGAATAACAGGGGTAAATGATAACGAAGTTTCATTAGCGTCGTCTGCCTTTAGCGTCGGGCTGGCGTTTAGCGGCCGCCTGCAATGTGTACCAGTTTAGAACACAGACACTGGAAAAATTCTTACTGGTGCGGCTTTGCAGAACCGAGCTGCCAACCGCGTTGTTCTTGTGCATGGAACAGCGTTGCACATCGAATAAACCATCGGCTTTGTTTTGTAGCTGGTCTAATAAGCGGTAAAGGTCACCTTCGTGTAATAGCTGCATCTCCAGCGACATGCTGGAGTAAAAAACATCAATACCGGGAAACGATTTTGTAAGTGATTTATCGGCCAGCTGTTCGCGTTTTTCAATGCGGTATTTCAGGTAGGGCAGTTGCAGTTGCTCGGCAATGGTTTCAATGGCATCCACCCAGCTGAGGCGATTTTCATCCCCCACAATATTTTTTTGTGGCAGTTCTGCATAACGCAGGGAAAATTCATCCAGCAGTGCCTTGCGTTTCACCGCAAGGTAGTAACGGTCCTTGGCGGCATTCAGTGTCTGCTGTTGTGCGGCGCGATTTTCACGAGCGGTTTGCAGCGTGGTATAGGAGAGAAAAACGACCACAGCCGCGAGCAGCAGGCAGACAATAAAAATCAGCAGCTCTTTCTGCAGGGGTTTTAAATGGTTCATAGTTGCCCCCGCAGTAGAATATCAATTTCGAACTGTCCATCTTTTTCGTCATTGGTGCGCGTGGCCTGCTGGTCAACTTGCAGCGTAAGATCCGCCTCGGAGCGGGTGTCGATAGGATAGCGGCGAACCTGTACCGATAACACATCGGATTGTTGCCGGAAACCATCGGCCAGCCGGTTTAGCTGTTGAATGGATTGCTTGTAACTGCTTTGTGAAACTTCTACAAAACCGGATAGCCGGGCTAAATGATTAAGTGTCTGGAGATTGCTGTAGTCGGTTACAGCATCCTCCGGCGTTTCTGAAAGTGCAGATTGTTGTGTGGCATGCCAGTTAAACTGGGTAAGACTGATATTGTTCAGGTCTTCCCGGGCTAGCAGCTTGCTGATACGGTTCATAAATGCCATTGGCGAAATCTGAGAGGCCTCAGCAATATTGTCCGACAGCAGCACCGCCGAGCGCATCATCTCAGCCTGCTTGAGTTGATCCTGCAAATGGGCGAACTGGCGCTGGTAATTATTATCGATGACACGGGTTTGCTGTTGCAGGGTTTGCGCTTCCTCGTCGAGCACCATGGCATCAGAAATAAAGGCAAATGCAAACAGGGTTGCCGCTAACAGCATCAGCACGCTGGCAGCATACAGCGCCTTGCTGGTGAGTTGCTGGTAGTAAGTTGTAAACAGAGATGCTTTGCCATAATGGCCCAGTGGTAGCACCTGCTTTGCACACAGGTAGGAATAAAGGCCATTACTGTATTCACTTGAGCTGGTATCGCAACCCAGCGTTTTTTCCACCTCGCGTAGATCATGGAAATGAAAACTGCGCAGGGCCGAATCACTGCATATTTTACGCGTGGGCTCAATGTCCTGCTGTCGGCAGATAACATGTACTTCGATTTTCTCATCAAAACCAATATGACGGTGGTTGGAGAGGAAGCGAATTGTCTGTTCGACTTCTATCGAAATATATTCACCCAAGGGCGCATCGTCCAGGTTAACCACCGCTGAGCGACTGTTTTCCAGTCGGCCATTACGAATAAAGGTCTGGCGTAAATTGCTTGGCACCTGTTGTGATACCAGCAATACATTGTTTGCACGGGTATCGAGTGACGGGTACAGCCTGGGACTAAGTAATGGCAAAGACCAGATGCCGGCAATGGCTGTGCCTGCCTGTTGCATGGGTTCCAGCCAGGTGTGTAGAATTTCCGGGTTGCTGAGAACACTGAATAAAATGACATCGTCGCGACGCCCGGTTTTTTCCCGTTCCAGCACGCGATACTGGAAAAAATCGCGGCTCTTGCGGTACTGGCGTTCAATTAGTCGTTTTACTATGGCGTTGCGATCCCGTGGGCCTACATGGGGGATGCTTTCCTTGACGAAATCTTCTTCAATCAGATCAATCAGTATGCGCACCGGGGTGTTTTCAGTGGCCTTGAGATAGGTCTGGAATTTGGCAATGCCGTCTTCACTGGGGTTAAAGGCATAGCTGTCTATGCACTGTTGCTGTTGCCAGTGAAAAACCGTAAGGCGATAACCTGAAAAATAAAATATTCTTTTCACAATACTATTGTATCTTGCTAAGTGAATCGTAAATGGGTCCGAGCACCGCAGACATAATCCATAACATAATGCCCCCCAGCACCACGGTGAGAATCGGTGACATGGCGGCCTCCATCTTGTCGACGTTTTCCCTGACCTCGCGGTTATAAAAATAGCTGATATTGAGCAGTGCTTCATCCAGTGCGCCGGTGTTCTCGCCGACTTTTAACATGCGTATAATCAGTGGTGGAAAAACCGCAACCGAACTGAAGCTTTCTGAAATCTGTATGCCATCGGCAATGCCTTCACGTACATCTTTAATTGCCTGGCTGAGAACCGCATTGGACACCAGTGACTCGGATATTTTTAAACTGTCGAGTACGGTCAGGCCGGAGGCATACATCATGGCGAAATAGGTAGAAAATCGTGCCAGGTTTATTTTTAACATCAGCGGGCCAAAAATATACAGCCGCAGTTTGAAGCGATCGATCGCCATGCGTACTTCGGGTTTTTTAGCCGCCAGTTGTCCAAGGGCAAAATAAATCAGCACAGGTACGATCAGCAGTAGGTACCAGTACTGGCCGAGAAAATTGGAGGTGGCAATCAGCGCGCGGGTGTGCAGTGGAATTTCGCCGCCGGCATCAAGTAGAAAAGGAATCAGTTGCGGCACCACCTGGACCATGAGAAAAATCACAACCCCGGTAATCGCAAGGGTCACCAGCGCCGGATAGATCATGATTTTTTTGGTATGGGAAATCAGTTCATCCTGCCATTTCAGGGTTTCTGCCATGTCCTTGAGTACATCCGGCAGGCGCCCGCTTTCTTCACCCACCTGCACCAGGGTGACATAAACACTGTCGAAGATGTCGGGAAATTCCTGCAGCGCGCCGGAGAAGGTTTTACCCCCCTGTATTTCATCAATCAGCCCCATCAGTATTTCTTTCATGCGGCTGTCGTCGAGTGAGTCTTTCAGATCAGCCAGGCCGTCGAGGATACTCACGCCGGACTTGGTGAGCTGTTGCATCTGAAAAGTGAAATTAATCAAGTCCTGGCGTGAGATGCCTTTTGATTTAAAGCTTAACAGACCGGGTTTAACTTCCTTGTAGGTGATCAGGTCCAGACCCATGCCACCCAGGCGCTGCTCCAGGTCGAGCAGGTTGTCCGCCTCGACACTGCCGTGGCGAATCTTGCCGCTGTTATCAATCGCCTTGTATTTATAAACGCTTGCCATGGGTTACAGTCGGTCAGTCAGGTCAATCACGCGACTGACTTCATCCAGTGTGGTGGTGCCTTCCAGTACCCGACGCGCCGCATCATCCGCCAGGGTTTTGAAACCCCGTTGTTTAAGGTGTGCCTTGATTTTGCCCAGGGTGACGTGTTCGGCAATCATTTCATCCAGCTGGTCATCAATTTTTAATACTTCGAGTATGGCGGTGCGTCCCTTGTAACCTATGTCGTCGCATTTATCACAACCATTGGCATCGTGTAATTCGACGCTTTTGCTGTCGTCGATCCCCAGTAGTTGTTTCTCGATCGCCGAGGCACTGTGGCTGGTTTTACAGTGAGGGCAGAGTTTGCGCACCAGGCGCTGGCCGATAATGCCGATAATATTGCCCGACATAATGTCGGCCTTGACACCTATGTCGATCAGTCGTGGTATCGAGCCAATGGCCGAGTTGGTGTGCAAGGTGGAATACACCTGGTGCCCGGTCATGGCTGCACGGAATGCCATTTCGGCGGTGTCATGGTCGCGTATCTCACCCACCAGGATAATGTCCGGATCCTGTCGCATCAGCGAGCGAATACCATTGGCGAAGTCCATGCGCAGTACTTCGTTGATGGAGGTCTGGCGTACCAGGTCCATCGGGTACTCCACCGGGTCTTCCAGGGTCATGATATTCACCTGCTCGGAACGCACATAACCCAGCATCGAATAAAGCGTGGTGGTTTTACCACTGCCGGTGGGGCCGGTTACCAGCACGATGCCTTCGGGTCGCGCCATAATCAGTTTCAGTTGAGACAGGGCGTCTTCATGCAGGCCCAGATCATCAATATCGACAATACCCTTGGCGCGGTCGAGTACACGCAACACCACATTTTCGCCGTGGGTGGTGGGTTGTGCGGAGACACGGAAGTCGATCTGGTGGCCGCGAATATTCAGGCTAATGCGGCCATCCTGGGGTGCGCGGGTTTCCGCAATATTCATTTTGGAAATAACTTTCAGCCGCACCACGATGGCGGACCAGTAATCCTTGTGCAGGCTGCGAACCTGACGCAATACGCCGTCGATGCGATAACGTAAACGCAGAAAACCGGCTTCCGGTTCAAAGTGAATATCCGATGCGCCCTGCTTGACCGCATCGGAAAGTATTGCATCCACCAGCCGCACCAGTGGCTGACTGTAGGCATTGCCTTCTGACTCCAGGCTGTCATAGTCCACTTCGCCGGTTTCAATTTCATTGAGTATGCCGTCAACCGATAACTCATAACCGTAAAACTGGTCGATGGCATCACTGATCTGGCTTTCACTGGCGAGTAACGGAATGATTTCAATCCGGTTACCGACAATCGCGCGCAGGCGGTCCAGCACCGTGAGATTATAAATATCGGTCATCGCCACCGACAGGGTGCTTTCCAGTGCATCGAAGTTAAGTGGAATAATATTGAAACGTACCGACATTTCCTTGGGTACCAGTTTAAGTGCATCGGTATCTGGCACCACATTGGACAGATCGATACTCTCACGTCCCAGCATTTCACCCAGTGCATCACGTAATACACCTTCGGTGACAAAACCCAGCGAGACCAGTGCCTCACCCAGTGGTTGTGAGGTTTTTTTCTGTTCTTTTAGCGCAATGCTGACCTGGTCCTTGGTAATCAGGCCCTGGGCAATCAGTTCCTCGCCCAGTCGCTTCTTTTTTGCGCGCAGTGCAGAACCCAGATCGGAAATGCTGTCCGCAGCAGGATTAGACTGACCTGGCTGGCTCATTGCATGGCCTCCTGTAAGCTGTTAATCCGCTGCTCTACCTGTGTGGCGGAAAAATTGGCGGCGGAGCTGCGCATTAATTTAAGGCTGAGCTGGTAATATTGCAGCGCCTGTTGCGGCTGGTTAATGTGATCCAGGCTGACCGCCAGATTAAACGCGTAATCGGCCTGGTTGCTGTCGCCAGACCAGGCACTAAAATAAGCCGACTGTGCCTGCGGCCACTGGTTTTTTGCTGCGTATAAAGAACCCAGCGCGAAATACAGATGGGCTGCGTCCGGTTGTTCTTTCAGCATAAACTTGAGCTGGCTTTCACTGAGCCCGCTATCGGCTAGATTCTGCGCACTCACCTGGCTAAGGCTGCTCAGGCCGGCAATCGCCAGACTGTCTTTGGGATTGAGCTGTAACAGTGCAAGGTATTTCTGCTTTGCATATTCATAACGCTGTTGTTTAAGTGCAATCGCAGCAAGGCCCAGGTTTGCATCACGGTTTCGCGGTTCATCTGTCAGTACCTGTTGATACAGGGTTTCTGCGCGCCCATAGTCGCCCCGTTGAAATGCGTTATACGCATTCATAATCAGTGACTCGACCGGGTCTTCTCGGCTGCTCTGTTGAATATGGATTCTGCTTTCTGCCGTTTTGTTACGGGCATTTCGGTTGACAGTGTTAGCTGCCGGCCTGACCTTTTGTGGTGTGGGTGGTTTGCTAATCGCGGCTTCGCTCGAGGTACCTTGCGATGCTGTGTTATTACGCTGTGCTGGTTCGGCTGTGCGGTTTTGCCTGTTATCACTGGCTGTCACCACTGATTGGTTGCCAGCTGGTTGTTGTGATTTATCAATCGCTACAGGCTCAACCGGCAGAGACGATTGGGTGTTCTGTGCAATATACAGTTCCTGGCTGGCCATTTCGGCTTTTAAATAGAAAAAACCGGCGGAGCCGCTGATCAATAACAGAATCAGTACCACCAGCAGAATCATGCGTTTTTTCTGCGCACGCTGCTGGTACTGATTGCTCTTATTAATTAACGCACTTAATGCGGCTTCATTGTCTGCGCTATGGCGGTTACGACCCGCCTGATGGACGGCACTGCTCACCGTATCAACTGTTTCTGCTGCAGTAGCCGGCTGTTGCGGTTGGTAAACCGTGTCTGTAACCGAGTCCGGGCTGTCAGTTGTTGACGGTTCTGCTGTCTCTGCCTGTGGTTTTGCAGGGGTTTGAGCAGGCTCATCTGTTGCCTCAGTGTGGGTGTTTTCTGTGGCAGCAAGTTCCAGTTCGACCGGTTTTTCAGTATGCGCTGTATCAGTATTTGCGTGGAGGTCGGTATTCTGCAGTTTGCTTTTGCTGGCTGTATCGTTGAGATGCTCGACTGTAGTTTCCGTCACGGTTTCAGTTGATGATGCCTGTGGTTTCTGTGGAGCAATCGGCTGATCGTCTACCCGTGGAAAATCGTTATCACCATCAGTGTCATTATCAGTGAGCTGCTTTTCATCCAGCTCAAGTTCCAGGCTGTCTTCATCGTTTATTTGATTATTGTCCTGCGCAGACGATTTATCTGCTGGTTCATCAACAGATTTTTTCTTGTCGTGCGCTGCTTTTTTCAGGGCATCAAGTAACAGGCTCATGGATTATTCAACTATTGTTCACTGGGTGATGTGTTTTGCTGACGGTTTTCAGCTGGGCGTTTGTTGCCATCGCCAGGTAAAAACTGTTTGAACTCGGACAGATCGCCGTTCAGGCTGGCGTGATTGATAACCATGGGCCGTATAAAAATAATCAGCTCGGATTTTTCCCGGGCGTCATTTTTATATTTGAAAAAATTGCCAAGAATCGGAATATCCGATAGCAAAGGCACCCCGGAAGATCGGTCATTGACCGTGTCCTGCATCAGGCCGCCGATAACTGCGGTATCTCCACTGTTAATACTGAGTATGGATTCAATTTCCCGCACCTGGATCACCGGTACCGATGAAATGACATCGGCCGTTCGGAATGCCGGATTGGGATCTTCTACATTATCAATCACCCGTGAAATGGTGGGGCGAATATTTAAAGTTACGACATTGTGTTCATTAATATAGGGTGTCACCGCCATAACAAAACCCACCGGTACGGTTTTGATCTGGGTTTCAAATGAGGTCAGAGAGGCCGAACTGTTTTCAGACAGCGTGGTGTCCACCTGCATTTCAAAATAGACAATATTATCCACCACCTTGAGAATTGCCGGCTGGTTATTAATCGCCATGACCTTGGGGCTGGAGAGCACTTTTACATCACCGAATTCTTCCAGTGCGCGCAGTGCCACATTCACCTGATCACCGCCGGAGGTACTGGTTAAGGTCAGGGAGGAAAACGGCGACTGTGCCAGATTGCTGCCGGTAAAATCACTGAGTATATTCAGGCCGGTATTGCCATCGGCGGCCACCACCGACCAGTCGACGCCGGTCTGGTAACTGTCGCTGAGTTTGATTTCTGCAATAGTGGCTTCAATCATGACCTGGCGTTTGGAGTTGTTCAGCACCTGGTCGATAAAGGTCTGGATCTGCCGATGTTTTTTATAACTGGCGCGCACCATAATCAGGCCGGCTTCCTTGTTCACGATAACATTGCTATTTTTATCGCTGTCGCGGTTAACCTGGCTATCACCAGTGTCATCGAGAATTTCAATAATATTGCTCGACAGGGTTTCCCAGAATGCATTATTGGATTCGAGGTTGACTTCGGTCAGCGAGCTGTTGTTCTGTGAACTGCTGTTGCCACCCGAGCTGCTGCCGGTACTACCGCTGCCACTGCTCTGGCCAATTTCACCCTGGCCGGTGGAACCGATATTGGTGGCGACGCGAATCACACCCTTGGATTTGCGCGAGATATTGACGTAATCCACCTTGTAGGTTTCGAGGTAAGGTTTATCCGCGCGTACCCGCAGGGTGTTCTTGTCCAGTGAATAACGGATATCGGTTTGCTGGGCAATACGATCGAGAATCTGTTCCAGCGTCTGGTCAATTGCATTCAGCGTAACCTTGCCTTCAATGTCTTCGTGAATATCCAGGTTGATTTTCGCGTCCCGCGCCATGGAAAATAACAGGTCTTTGGTGGGTACATTGCTCACCACCACGGTATAGGTTTCCAGTTTGGGTCGCGCCTGTGGCGTGGGTAGCAGGGTGGTTTGTGTCACTGCCTGTGGAATATCCTTTGCCTGTGGCGGCGCTTCGCTGATATGGCCTTTTGACTGTTCCGGTGGACGTGTTGGACCGCAGGCCAGCAGGCTCAGGCACAGGCTGCCAATAACAAAAGCGGAAAGTGATCTGGTGTGTAAGAAATTCAAGGTGTTGCCTCGTCTGGCTGGTGAGCAGTTTGTTGTTCTGTTTTGCGAATGTCTGCCTTGATACCTGTAACGGTTCTCAGGTAAGGCGCATTCTGTCTTATCCACGGGGCCAGCTGGCGCAGTTGCTCGGTGGCCGCTTCGCGTCCTGCATAGTCGTTGTATAGTACACTGTAAACCATGCGTCCCTGAATAGATGCCGGGTAAATAAACAGCTTATCCGGCTGCAGGGTTTCAGCGGCACGTTGCAGGTACTGGTTCACTTTTTCTGTGGCCCAGGCATCAATCAGGCTCAGCTGGATAGTAAAGTGTTCACTGTTCGCGTTATCGATCCATTGCTCGGTGAGCGCCAGCTGTTGCTGCAAATTGATAGCCTGTGGTGTGTTATCTGATTGTGCGGGTGGCGTATTCGTGGCCGGGCTTTCAGCACTGTCTACCTGGGTTGCAGTGGATGCTATTTGTTGCGGGGCAGCGGTGTTTTCTGCTTTGCTGCTTGCTGCACCTGCTGGCCTGGTCGCTGGTTCGGTGACTGGCTCGGCGGCCTCCATGGTCAGCTCGCTGTGCACCGGCTGATTGCTAAACAGCCCCGGCAGTAAACTGCCAAGCCAGATCGCCGCCAGAATCACCGCTATCCCCAGTAGAAATTTCAAGGCGGACTGGCTGTGCCCGCCCTGTCCGAAATCGCTATCCTTCGCCGCAAGGTCAATGTGCTTTTTACCAATATTATGGCCGCCCTCCGCATAGGCGGCGAGCAATGCCTTGTCGGCGAGAATATTGATACGCCGTGTCAGGCCACTGGATTTACGCTCGATGCGATTCGCCATTTTCTGCGAAAACAGGTCCGGCCCGCAGTAGCCCACGGCGCGCATGCGGAAATTAAGGTACTCATACACATCATTCGCCGGGAACGGATCGAGATAGAAATTATGCGTGATGCGTTCCTTTAACTGGCGAATCGCCGGGTTGCGCAATTTTTCATCCAGCTCCGGCTGGCCGAACAGCACCATCTGTAACAGCTTGTGTTCATTGGTTTCCAGGTTACTCAGCAGGCGGATTTCTTCCAGTGTCTCAATGGGCATGCTTTGCGCTTCTTCCACAAACACCACCACCTGTTTATTGTGGGCGTGGCGTGCGAGTAAATAATTCTGCAGCGTCTGCATCACTTCCAGCTTGCTCGACTCCGGGGTGATATCCAGTTTCAGTTCGAAGGCAATCACATGCAGAATATTTTCCGGCGACAGGCTGGGGTTGGCGATATAAACCACTTCCACCGAGTCGTCCAGTTCCACTTCCAGCATGCGGCACAGCATGGTCTTGCCTGAGCCCACCTCGCCTACGACCTTGATCATGCCCTCGCCGGACATGATCGCGTATTTCAATGCCTGCAGGGCCGCACCGCGCCTGTTGCCCGGGTAGAACATGCTGGTGTCCGGGGTAATTTTGAATGGCTGGCGCTGCAGACCAAAATGGCTCAGGTACATGCATCACCTGTGCGGCTGTGGTGTTTACTGTTTCTGTTCATGTTTCTGCATCCGGCTGTAAAGGGTGGTGCGATTAATCTGCAGGGCGCGCGCCACCTTGCTCAGGTTGCCGTTATACAGTTGCATTGCCTGCTGTATAACAAAGTCTTCCAGCGCCTGTAACTTGTCATTTAAATTCAGCTCGCCACTGGCCAGCTCCTGCTGAATCATCTGGCTGCTGAACTGATCTACCTGGCTGTGGGCGGTGGCGTTAAGCAGTTGCGGTTCGAACTCATCCTGTAGTTGTTGCGCGCTGATGGTCTGTCCGGGGTAACGTGTGCACAGGCGAATCACGATATTGCGCAGCTCCCGCACATTGCCGGGAAAGTCGTAGCCCAGCCATAATTGCCTGGCCTGTGCATCCAGTTCAATCGGCTGCAGTGATTCGGCATAAAACTCCATAAAGTGCTGTAACAGCAGCAGGCTGTCCTGCATGCGCTCGCGTACCGGCGGCACATGGATTTTTAGAATGCTCAAACGGTGAAACAGGTCGGCACGGAAATGCCCCGCGGCCACTTCATGCTGCAGGGTTTTATTGGTGGCGGCGATAATCCGTGCACGGGATTGCAGGCAGCGGGTTTCGCCCACGCGGTAAAATTCACCACTTTCCAGCACCCGCAGTAATTTGGCCTGCAGGTCGTAGGCCATTTCACCGATTTCATCGAGAAACAGCGTGCCTTCACCCGCCTCTTCAAAAAAACCGCGACGGGATTTGTCGGCGCCGGTAAAGGCACCTTTAACATGGCCAAACAGCTGGGCCTCCAGCAGCTCCGGTGCAATTGCCGCGCAGTTAATGGTTAAGCAGGGTTGCCCGGCGCGGCGGCTGGTCTGGTGCAGTGCCCTGGCTACCAGCTCCTTGCCGGTACCGGACTCACCCTCTACCAGCACCGGGAAATCCGCATTGGCAAACTGGCTGATCTGCTCACGCAGGGTGTGAATGGCGCTGCTCTCGCCGATAATCGCGGAGTCGGCGGATTGCGGTGCGTGCTGGCTTTCTACCTGGCTGAGCATCAGGTGATGTTTGAGCCGTGCCTGTAACAGCGCGGTTTCCGCCGGTTTGGGAATAAAATCAACCGCACCCAGGGTCAGTGCATGGTGCATATTTGCCTCGTCGCTCTGGCCCGACAGCACCAGGATTTTAATCTGCGAATCATGGGCCAGCAGGTCTTCAATTAGCGCGAAGCCTTCATCGGCCCCATGGGGGTGTGGGGGCAGACCCAGATCCACCAGCGCCAGCCGGGGCGTGTGCTCCAGCCCGTTGAGCAGGGCCCTGACCTCTGCCCGGGATTCAGCGGTGTAAAGCTGGTAGTCCTTTTGCAGAATAAACCCCAGGCTATCTGTGATCAGAGGGTCATCATCAACAAGCAGTAAGGTGGGTTTTTGCATATCTGGTCAGTTTTGCCGTGGGGCGTCCCTCGCCGTTTTATTTAGCCCTGAACCTGTGGCCAGGCCGCCGGTTCAGGTATTGTTAACAGGCCGTATTATTGCAGATTTTTTAGACGTAATTCACAATTTAGTCAATAATTAATACACGCTTATTATTGTAGTACATAAATAAACTCTTTTAACCAGTTGAAAATAAAGATTAAATGCTCAGTATTATTCTCTACGAACCGGAAATACCCCCCAATACCGGCAATATTATTCGCCTGTGTGCCAACACCCACAGCCAGCTGCATTTAATCGAGCCGCTGGGTTTTGAGCTGGAGGATAAAAAACTGCGCCGCGCCGGGCTGGATTATGCGGAGTTTGCGTCGGTGAAGGTGTGGAAAAGTCTTGATGAGTGCCTGCAGAACAATGACTTCAAGCGGGTGTTTGCCTGTTCCACCCGGGGTACACGGCGCTATACCGAACCGCAGTATGCCAGCGGTGATGCTTTCCTGTTTGGCCCGGAGACACGGGGCCTGCCGCTGGAATATCTGCAGCAGCAGCCCGCGGGGCAGGTGATTCGCATCCCCATGTGTGCCGACAGCCGCAGTATGAACCTGTCGAATTCGGCGGCGGTGATTTTATATGAAGCCTGGCGTCAGCTGGGGTTTGAGGGTGCAGTTTGAGGGTGCTTACTCGGGGCGGGCTTCCCGGCCCAGCAGCGCATGCACTGCATCCAGCGGTTTGCGCCCTTCGTAGAGCACACGGTAGGTCTGTTCGATAATCGGCATCTCAACCTGGTGGCGTTGCGCCAGTTGCCAGGCCTCGCGGGCGGTTTTGACCCCTTCCACCGCCTGGCCAATTTCCTCGCGGGCCGCTTCAATGCTCTTGCCCGCCGCCAGTGCCAGCCCCATGCGACGGTTGCGTGACTGGTTGTCGGTGCAGGTGAGTACCAGGTCACCAAGCCCCGCCAGCCCCATAAAGGTTTCCGCCTGGGCGCCCATACGCAGCCCCAGCTGGGTGATTTCATGCAGGCCACGGGTAATCAGTGCGGCGCGGGTATTGGCGCCAAAACCCAGGCCATCAGCAGCTCCGGCCGCAATGGCGAGTACGTTTTTAAGCGAACCACCCAGTTCTACGCCGATCATGTCTTCCGAGGTGTAGACGCGGAAATTGCCGTAATGGAGAAAGCTTGCGACTTCTGCGGCTATGGCGTGGCTGCTGGAGGCCACGGTAACCGCGGTGGGTAGATCCCGGGCAACTTCACCGGCAAAGGTGGGGCCTGAGACCACCGCGGTGTTTTTACACTGCGGCAGCTCTTCCGCCACCACCTGGTGCACCAGCTTGCCGCTGCCCTCTTCCAGCCCCTTGGTGGCCCAGACGATGTGCTTGTCAGCGCTGATGTGACTGTGATTCTGTTGCAGGAAGCCCCGCACCGCATGGCTGGGAATGGCGATTAACAGGGTCTCTGCACGTTGCAGGGTGGGGATCAGCTGGTCACTGAGCTGCAGGCGCTCCGGTAGTTCGATGCCCGGAAGATAGCGCTCATTGCGGCGGCTTTGTTGCATCGCCTGCACATGTTGCGGGTCTATGTCCCATAGCACCAGGTCGTGACCGGCGCGGGCGACCTGCATCGCCAGTGCAGTGCCCCAGGAGCCGCCGCCGATGACCGCAATCTTTCTATCCGCCGTATTCGCCATGGGGTTTAGTGGGCGGTGTCGGTTGCGGCCTGTGCCTGTTGTTGCTGATGCTGCATATAGAGTGCATTGAAGTTAACCGGTGACAGCAGTAATTGCGGGAAACCGCCCTTGGTCACCAGGTCGGAAATGGCTTCACGGGCATAGGGGAACAGGGTTTCCGGGCAATAGGCGCCAAGCATGCCCCCCAGCTGTTCCTGTTCAAAACCCGCCAGCTGGAACAGGCCAGCCTGCTTCACTTCCACCAGAAACGCCGTCTTGTCCTGCTGTTTGGCGGTTACGGTCACACTCAGGACAACTTCATGCATATTGTTATCCAGACCCTTGATCTCGGTATTGAGCTGAACGTTGACTTCCGGTTTCCATTCGCCGGTGAATACCGCCGGTGAGTTGGGTGACTCGAATGACACATCCTTGAGGTAAATTTTTTGGATAGAAAATTGTTGCTGATTGGCTTGTTCGCTCATTTTATAAACCCGTTATTTTAAATTTTGATTAACCCAGTTAAGCAGGCTGTTTTTATCTAATGCGCCTGACATCCTGGCTATTTCCTTTCCCGCGGAGAATATCATTAAAGTGGGGATGCTGCGAATCTGATAGCGCGCCGCCAGCCCCTGTTCCGCCTCGGTGTCCACCTTCAGCAGGCGGGCGCGTGGCTCGATCTGTTGCGCCGCCTGTTCGAATACCGGCGCCATCATTTTGCAGGGGCCACACCACTCGGCCCAGAAATCCACCACCAGTGGCAGTTCGCTTTTTGTCAGCATGCGATCAAACATCGCCTGGGACACCGGCAGGGCATGGCCGGTAAACAGTGATTTATGGCACTTGCCGCAGCTGGCCTGGCTGGCGGGCCGATTGTCAGCCAACCGATTGAGGGCGGCGCAATGTGGGCATACCAGCTGCATGGCTAGGCTCCGGCTATCAGCGAGTCCAGCTCGCCCCGGTCATCCATCGCGGCCAGTTCATCGTAACCGCCCACATGGGTGTCACCGATAAAAATCTGCGGCACGCTGGTGCGGCCCGCGCGTTGTTCCATTTGCTGGCGGATTTCACTGCCGTCATTGACATTCACCATGGTGAATTCAACTTCCTTGCTGTCGAGTAACTGCTTGGCCCAGGTGCAGTAGGGACAAAAAGGTGCGTAATAAACGGTGATTTCTGCTTGTGGCATAGTAACGGTTCCCCGGTTGCTTACTTTTTGGAGAGCGGCAGGTTGGCGCTGGACCAGCCTATAACGCCGCCGGACATATTGTTCACATTCTCGAAGCCCTGTTTGCTGAGCAGACGGCAGGCCGTATTGGAACGGTTACCGGAGCGGCAGTAGGCGAGAATTTTTTTATTTTTATATTTTTCAATTTCACTGATGCGCTTATTGAGTGCGCTCACCGGTATGTGAATGGCGTCGCGCAGGTGGCCCGAGTTGTATTCATTGGTTTCGCGTACATCGAGTACCACGACATCGTCATCATTCAGCAGGCGAACTGCGTCATTAATTGTGAGCTGGGGGATTTTATTCAGTCGAACACCGATTTCGGTCTTCAGGATAAGGGCGAGAATTACGATCATTGCGGTCACCAGAATCAGGTTATTACCGGCAAATTCGATCATTTGGGACATGCGTTTACTCCGACACTAAAACTAATAAGCCTCTGATCATCGCTAATCAGAGGCTCGGGATTATAGCACTGGCCTTAAGGCGGCCGCTATAGAGGGCTATTCTTCAAATATGCGCTGGCTACAGAACACTTCCTGCATCATGCTGATTAAACGCAGGGTGCGGGCATCGCCAACACGGTAATACACCCGGTTGGCGTCCTTGCGTGAGGCGAGTATGCCCTTGTCGCGCAAAATTGCCAGATGCTGCGAGATATTGCTCTGTGAAGTCCCTACATTATCAACAATATCCTGCACACTGACTTCCTGATCCTGTAAAGTGCATAATATCTTGAGGCGTAAGGGATGTGACATAGCTTTTAATGAACGAGAGGCACGGTCTATGTCTTCTTCTCGTGTCATCAGTTGGGTTTCGAATTCTACATTTGCAACCATTGTGTTCCTTCCCCGGAAATTTGTATTCACTTATATTAGTAAACTACCATAAAATGATAGATACTATTTAACTGAAATTATTCAGCATATCCAGTGTTTTTTTAGAAAAAATGCGATTAGCAGATGAGCCGCAGTTAGCGGTGGCGGGAAAAATCATTAGTATTCAATAATATGTGTAAATCGACGCGTTTCAGCCATCTGTTGTGTATCTGTCTGCTGGTGCTTCCAGTTGCCAGTGCCAGCGCGGAGTCTGCCAGCGAATACCAGTCGCGGCTGGACCAGATTCGCAGCAAAATCGGTGAAGTGGTGTCATCCCTCACTGACAGTAAAAGCCGCCGCGACACCCTGCGCGACGACCTGAAGAAGCTGGAGATAAAAATTGCCAAGGCCGCCAGGGCGCTGCGAAATAACCAGAGCAAACATAAAAAATCTTCTCAGAATCTGGAAAAGTCCCGGCAGGAGTTGAAAAAATTACAGAAAAGCCTGGAAAAGCAGAAGCAGCTGCTCGCCGCGCAGATCCGCTCCGCCTATGCCATGGGCCAGCAGCCACAGCTTAAAATGCTGCTAAATCAGCAGAACCCGGCGGAAATGGGGCGGGCCATGACCTATTACAGCTACCTCAACCGTGCGCGTGGCGATGAAATACAGCGCTTCCTCGGCAGCATAGAGCGGGAGCAGGCGCTGCAGGCGGAAATTGCCGAGGTGACAGAAGAGCTGAAGCGGCTGGTGATCAATAACCGCAAAAGCAAACAGCGCCTGAGCGAACACCGTAATGAGCGCAAGGCACTGCTGGTTAAACTGAATCAGGACATCAATCACCAGCAACACACCCTGAAGGAACTGGAAAGCAGCCGTAACCGCATCGAGAACCTGCTGGAATCCCTGGGCGAAATGCTGGCGGACATCCCCGCCGGGCCATTGAACCAAAAGCCGTTTGGCCAGCTCAAAGGGGCATTGCCCTGGCCTGCCGCGGGTGATTTCAGGGTCGGCTTTGGTGGCGTGCGCAGCCAGGGTGGACTTAAATGGAACGGCGTGGTGATCAATGCCGATTATGGTGAGCCGGTGCGTGCCGTGGCCAATGGTCGCGTGGTTTTTGCCGACTGGCTACAGGGTTATGGTTTTATCACCATTATCGATCACAATGACGGCTTTATGAGTTTGTATGGCTTTGCACAGGAACTCTATAAAGACGTGGGCGACTGGATTGAAGCCAGTGATGTGATAGCCAGTGTGGGAGACAGTGGCGGGCAAAGTCGATCTGGCTTATATTTTGAAATCAGAAAACAGGGCAAGCCGGTTAATCCCTCACAGTGGTGTTCAAGTAAAGTGCGTCATGTGGCGCTACAGGAAAACGAGTAGACTCTGATCTGCAGAGTCTCAATAACAATACAGTCATAACCATTAGTACCCGGCTGTTTGCATGACAGGCATTGGGCCTCACAGGCCGGGTATTGTTCAGGAGTAGATTATGTTTCAGGCAAGGCCGCTATACGCTGCAGTGTTTTCCCTGGTTGCTTTTTCCGGCGGCCTGTTCAGTGCACCGGTACATGCTGACTCGAAGGAGCTGGACGAAGAAATCAGCGAACAGTCAGCGGGTTTGCCGCTTGCCGAGTTGCGTAACTTTTCCGATATTTTTGCGCGCATCAAATCCGATTATGTAGAAGAAGTGAGTGATGAAGCTCTGCTGGAACATGCCATTCGCGGCATGTTGTCCGGGCTTGATCCCCACTCCACCTACATGAATAAAGATGAATACAACGAACTGAAAATCGGCACCAGTGGCGAGTTTGGTGGGCTGGGTATCCAGGTGGGTATGGAAAACGGCTTTGTTAAGGTGATCTCGCCGATTGATGACACGCCGGCCTATCATGCAGGCATACAGGCGGGTGACCTGATTATTCGCCTCGACAACAAGCCGGTAAAAGATATATCACTGAATGATGCGGTAAAAATCATGCGCGGCAAGCCGGGTACTAAAATTGCCCTTAGCATCATGCGTGAAGGTGAGGACAAGCCGCTGGAATTCGTTATCGAGCGCGCGATTATCAAGGTGGAAAGTGTCAAAACCCATTTGCTGGAACCGGGCTTTGCCTATATCCGTTTAAGCACCTTCCAGGCAAAAACTGCAGTGCAGCTGCGTGAAGCCATCAGCAAACTGGTAGAAGAAAATGGCGGTCTGCTAGACGGCATGATTCTCGATCTGCGCAATAACCCGGGTGGCGTATTGAATGCCGCAGCGGATGTGGCCGACCTGTTTATCCGTAAAGGTAAACTGGTGTACACCAAAGGGCGTAAGGAAAATTCATATTTTGAATTCAATGCCAATTCTGATGACGTAATGAATGACAAACCCATTGTGGTGTTGATCAATGCCGGTTCCGCCTCAGCTTCTGAAATTGTTGCCGGCGCATTACAGGACCATAAACGTGCGGTGATTATGGGTGAGAAATCTTTTGGCAAGGGCTCGGTGCAAACCATCCAGGAATTGCGTAATGGTGCCGCGGTAAAATTTACCACCGCGCGTTATTACACACCCAATGGTCGTTCCATTCAGGCCGAAGGCATAGAGCCGGATATTGCGCTCAAGGATATGCAGCTCACCGTACAGACAGACAGTGGCCAGATAAAAATCACCGAGGCGGATTTGAGTGGCCACCTGTTGAATGGTGAAAAGCAGGATAAGCTGCAGAAGAAAAATGCGGCAGAAGAAAAACAGGATAATGAAATCATCCGTAAACTGCGCAGTGATTATAAAGTGCATGAAGCATTAAATCTGCTCAAGGGCATGCACATATTGTCACCGACGCAAGCCAGTAAAATCGACAAGTCAAAGGAGTACGAATAATGCCAACTGTTCTTGTACCCCTGGCTCAGGGTTGTGAAGAGCTGGAAGCCGTTACCATTACCGATCTGCTGACCCGTGCCGGTGTCAAGGTGATCACTGCCGGACTGGATGATCAGCCGGTGCATGCTTCCCGTGGTATCACCTTTATTGCCGATGTACAGATCAGTGAAGTGGTGAACCAGTCGTTCGATATGATTGTGTTGCCCGGCGGGCAGCCAGGCGCCGATCATTTGCGTGACAATGCGGTTCTGCAAGGTTTGATAAAACAGCATGCGGCAGACAATAAATACATTGCGGCGATTTGTGCGGCACCCAGGGCGCTGGCGCATCTCGGCTTGCTGGAGAACAGACGTGCCACCAGTTACCCCGGGGCACTGGATGCAGCCACACTTAAAAGCACCGAGCTGAAAGACACGCCCATTGAAATGGATGGCAATATCATTACCTCACGTGGGCCGGGCACGGCAATGGACTTTGCGCTGCAGTTAATTGAACTGCTAACTGATAAAGACACCCGGCAACAGGTGGAAAAAGGGCTGGCCAGGTAGCCGATAGATAGAGTGGGGACAGGGTGGCTGGATACAGCCTGGAGTATGTCCTGCATGCATCCGTTACTTTTTTCCACAAAATAAAGGCAGTCGCTTTTATCCAGCGCTGCAGATTACTCAGCAGACAATAGCCGTCGACGAGGCCGACCTATGGAAGCCGAAGTACGAGAAATACGCGAACACCTGGGGCGATACCCGCCATTCGATCGCCTCAGTGAGCAACTGCTGGACCGCGTTGCCAGCTCGGTGGAAATCAGTTACTTTCGCGCCGGCAGTTTAATCCTTTCCTATAAACAGAGTATCGACTCACTCTACTATATTCGCAGTGGTGCGGTGGAAACCTATCGCCACAATAACGAGCTGTATAACCGGCTGGGCGAGGGTGATATCTTCGGTCAGCTTGGTCTGTTACATAATCACCTTGTGCGCTATCCGGCCAGTGCAATTGAAGACACCCTGATCTACCTGATTCCCGATGCGGTATTCCAGCAACTGTGTGATGAAGACGACAACTTTGCCGACTTTGTTGAGTTGTCCGGTTCACGGCTCAAGGCCACGGTTGAGCAGAGCCAGCGCGAAAACGATATGATGGTCACCCGGGTGCGCAGCCTGATCAGTCGATTGCCGGTGACCATTGAAGAATCCGCCACGGTTGAACAGGCGGCGCAGATAATGACCGAACAGCAAGTGCCGGCAATACTGCTGTTAGCTGCAGCGGATGAAACAGACCCGCTGGCCTATAGCGATAACGAAGGTCAATACTGGACTATTACCGGTATTCTTACCGACCAGGATTTTCGCATGCGCGTGCTGGCCCAGGGTGGCTCGGCACAAACCCGGTTGAGTGAAATCAAACAGGGTGAGCTGATCAGTATTCAGTCGGATGAAACAGTGTATGAAGCCATGCTGGCGATGCTGCGTAATAATGTAGATCACCTGCCGATACTGCACCGACGTCGTCCAGTGGGTGTGGTGCAGCTGGCGGACATTGTGCGTTATGAAACCCATAACAGCCTCTACCTGGTGAGCAATATTTTTCACCAGAACAATGTAAAAGGGCTTGCGCGGTTGATGCCGGAAGTGCGCGCCGCATTTATTCGCCTGGTAGATGAAGGCGCGACTTCGCAGATGATCGGCAGTGCCCTGTCCACCATCGGTCGCAGTCTGACCCGTCGCCTGCTGGAACTTGCCGAGGATGAACTCGGCCCGCCGCCCGTGCCCTACTGTTTAATGGTTAACGGTTCCATGGCAAGGGATGACCAGTCTATTACCACTGACCAGGACAATGCGCTGGTGTTATCCGATGCATTTATTCCAGAACAACACGATGCCTATTTTGCCGAGCTGGCCAAACGCCTGAGTGATGGACTGGCCGCCTGTGGTTATCCCTATTGCACCGGTGGCATTATGGCGACCAATCAGAAATGGCGACAACCCCTGTCGGTATGGAAAAATTATTTTGAAGAATGGATAACACGACCCGACCCGGAACGCTTGTTGCACAGTTCGATTTTTTTCGACCTGGATGCCGCATACGGTGAAGAAAGTTATGTTGAAACACTACAGGATTTAATTGTCACACGTGCCAGCCGAAACAAGCGCTTTCTCGGTGCACTGGCACGTAATGCACTGGGGCGCACCCCACCACTGGGTTTTTTTCGCACCTTTGTGATGGAAAAAGATGGCAAGCAGAATAATACTATAAATCTCAAGCGACGCGGTACCGCACCCATGGTGGATGTGATTCGTGTACATGCCCTGGCGGCGGGTTCCCGTGCACAGAATTCATTTGAACGGCTGGATGATATCGACAAAGCCGCAAGTCTGCCTGCCGGCCAGGTGGAAAAATTACGCTATGCGCTGGAGTTTATTGCCATGGTGCGTATTCGGCATCAGGCACATGATCTGCGACTTGAACGTGAGGCGGACAACAATATCGAACCGGAAAATGTATCCGACAGTGAGCGGCATCATCTGAAAGATGCCTTCCAGGTGTTGAGTAATGCGCAGAAATATTTGCGCTTTCATTATCCCATGCCAGATTAAATGGTCAGATTGAATGGCCCGATTAACTCGTCCGTTAATGGCAAGGTATGCAACGAGGCAATTGTGATCAGTAAACTCACCCGCCTGTTTAAAGCGGCAAACGAAAAAACCAGTGATGCCGACTGGGCAGCTTACTATAAGCAGCAGGCGCAACAGTGTGCCGATACAGATTTGCGCCGCTTTTATAGCGCTGGCCTGCCGGATGCAGACACGCCACTTAATCAGCTGGAATTCGTTGCGCTGGATTTTGAAACCACCGGCCTGAATGTGCGTCGCAATCGCATTGTATCCATCGGGCTGGTGCCCTTTACCCTGTCACGCACTCAACCGGCAGCGGGTCATTACTGGCTGGTTGATCCGTCCATAGCGCTGAGTAAAATTTCGGTAACGATTCATCGCATCACCGACAGTGAAGTGGCCGATGCACCACCACTGGATAGTGTATTGCCTGAATTGTTGCAGGCACTGGCAGGTAAAATCGTCGTGGTGCATTATCGACAGATCGAACGCGGTTTTCTCGATGCTGCGGTGATGGCACTGCGCGGTGAGCACTGCCTGTTTCCACTGATTGACACCATGGCAATAGAAGCCCGTTGGGCACGGCAGGGTATGCTGGCCAATATGAAACGCAGCCTTGGATTACGTGAAGATTCGATTCGCCTGGCAGACAGTCGCCTGCGCTATGGCTTGCCGGATTACAGCTCGCACCATGCCAAGGTGGATGCCATGGCCACCGCCGAGCTGTTTCTGGCACAGGTGGCACGGCACTACAGTGAAGACACCCGGCTGGGTGAGTTGTGGTTATGAATAACGGATAAGACGTCCGCACAGTTAATGATCGCCAGTAAAGTGAAATAGCATTATATTAACCGGCAGGAAGTAACCACCACCGCTGGAAGATTAACACTATGAAATCACCTGAGGACGCTCAGCAAGATCAGTCAATACTGCGCCCAGTCATGCAGGGACACATTGTTTTGTATGTGCTGGCCATCTTTATCAGTTCAGCCGCCATAATGGCACTGGAAATGGCTGCCGCTCGATTGCTTGCACCCTATATCGGTGTGTCTCTTTATTCATGGACTGCGATTATCGGTGTGGTACTGGGCGGCCTGTCACTGGGCAACTGGCTGGGCGGTATATGGGCAGACCGTGGTGGCAATGAAGTCTCAGCAGGACTGGCCCTGGGCCTGGCGGCACTGAGCAGTGTGGCCATATTGCTGTTGCTGACACTGGTTGCACCCTGGTTGCAGAGCAGTCGTCTTGGCCTGCTAAGTGTCAGTTTTCTGTATGTCGCCCTGCTGTTTTTTGTGCCCGCCCTGTTGCTGGGTGTGGTCACCCCGCTGCTCACCATTCTGGCATTGAGAACAGATGCGCGCACCGGCCATGTGGTGGGAATGATGCATGCGATGGCTGCATTCGGCAGTATTGTCGGCACCTTTATTACCGGCTATGTGCTGATTCAGTGGGTTGGTACCCAGTCCATTATTCTGGGCACGGCGGCGATACTGGGTTTACTTGCCCTGCGCTTTCTGTGGAGCAGTGCCAGGCGCACGTTGTTCGCTTTGGCGGTGATGACGCTGGGGGTGAGTGGCTGGGCGGTCGAACGCGGTGGTTTTGAGAAATACTGCGATCAGGAAACCAGCTACTTCTGTATCCGTGTGGTGGAGATGTCAGATCAGGCGCCATTTGGCAATGCACGCGGGCTGGTGCTGGATCATCTGCTGCATGGCATCAGCCATCAGCAGCGGCCTGATTTACTGATAACTCCTTACGCCCATTTAATGGATGAGCTGATTTATCTACACAGCCTGCGAGTGGAAGATCGACCGCTGCGTAGCTTTTTTGCCGGCGGCGGTGCCTATACCCAGCCGCGCGCATTGCGCGCACGTTTTGCCGATGCAGAGATTGTGATTGCCGAGCTGGACCCGGCGGTAACAGAAGTAGCACGGCAAAAATTGTATTACGATAATCATAATAACCAGGACCGTATCTATCATGCGGATGCGCGCATGGTGTTGCAGAAAAAACCGCAGAATTTTTTTGATGTGATTGTGGGTGATGTTTTTCACGACATCGCGATACCCCACCACCTGGTGACCAGGGAATACAGTCAACTTCTCTACTCACGCCTCACAGATGATGGCATGTATGTACTGAATGTGGTGGATGCACACCCGGACCCGCGTCTGTTGAAAAGCATAGTCAAAACCCTGCGCGGTGTTTTTCCCCATGTGCAGGTGTGGATGGAAAGCTGGCCCGAGCAGGAAGCGCGCATGACCTATGTGATTTCTGCCGGCAAGGGCAGCGCCATGCCGCAGATGCTGAGTTCACAGCATGGCTTGCATCGGCAGTGGTATGAATTCAGTGAAGAACTGCAAACTATAGGCACCTCATTTGATCTGCTGCCATTGCTAACCGATGACTATACGCCACTGGAGCGTCTGCTTTCCACGCTGATCTTTGGCAATATCGGGCGATAAAGTATTGCGCCAGCTGGTGGGTGATTTCAGTCCGCAAATAAACGCAAATAAAAGCCAGATACTGATTACATATGTGCCGCAGGCGCATAGCACATATTCGCGTTCATTTGCGGACTTATCTTTTAGTTTTTGTAGGTCACCGGTGGTGTAAATAAAATCTTACTTCGGTTTCGGCTCGCTCATCAGCCCGCGGATAATCGCATAACAGCCCGCCAGTAATACCAGGGTAAACGGCAGGCCGGTGGATACCGCCATCGCCTGCAATGCACCCAGGCCACCGCCAACCAGCAGCGCAATTGCAATCGCGCCTTCAATCAGTCCCCAGAAGATACGCTGTGGTTTGGGTGCATCGATCTTGCCGCCGGAGGTAATGGTGTCGATCACCAGCGAGCCGGAGTCTGATGAGGTAATAAAGAATACAATCACCAGCACAATGCCGATAAACGAAGTGATTTCAGTTAAGGGTAACTGCCCCAGCACTTCAAACAGCTGCACCGACAGGGCTGCGTCTTTGGCACCTGTAAAGCCGTTCATTAGCTGATCGATTGCGGTCGAGCCGAAGGCTGTCATCCAGAACACCGACACCGTGGACGGCACCAGCAGGACCGCCACCAGGAATTCGCGCACACTGCGGCCACGGCTCACCCGTGCGATAAACATGCCGACAAAAGGTGACCAGGAAATCCACCAGGCCCAGTAAAAGGCAGTCCAGCCCTGGCTGAAGTTGGCATCCTCACGGCCAAACGGGTTGGAGAGAAACGGCAGCTCCATCAGGTAGTGGCCGATGTTCTGCACAAAGCCGCTGGCAATCAGCAGGGTGGGCCCCACAAACACCACAAACATCAGCAGCAGAAAGGCCAGCGCCATATTGATTTCCGACAGGCGTTTAACCCCTTTATCCACCCCGGCAACAATCGACATCAGCGCAACCGCGGTTATGCCCACAATCAGCAGCACCAGGGTGGTATTGCCCGCCGGGATATCGAACAGGTAATTCAGCCCGGACGCAGCCTGCTGCGCGCCTATGCCCAGCGAGGTGGCCAGCCCGAACAGGGTGGCGAATACCGCCAGAATATCGATGATATGCCCCGGCCAGCCCCAGATGCGTTCACCCAGGATGGGGTAGAAAATCGAGCGCACAGTGAGCGGCAGGCCTTTGTTATAGGAAAATATCGCCAGCGATAAGGCAACCACCGCATAAATTGCCCAGGGGTGCAGGCCCCAGTGGAATATGGTGGCCGCCATGCCCAGGCGCATTGCCGCCATTTCATCACCGGCAGCACCGCCCAGCGGTGCCCAGTCGCTGCGCAGGCCGTCTTCGCCCAGTGATGTGCCACCCAGTGACGAGGCATAGTGACCCAGGGGTTCGGACACACCGTAAAACATCAGGCCAACCCCCATGCCTGCGGCAAACAGCATGGCAAACCAGGAAATATAGGAAAAGTCCGGCTCTGCTTTGCCGCCGCCGATGCGGATCTTGCCCAGCGGTGAGAAGATCAGTCCCAGACACACCAGTACAAAAATATTGCCCGCCAGCAGGAAAAACCAGGAGAGATTGCCGGTAATCCATTTACGCATACTGTCGAACAGTGGCCCGGCCTGGTCCGGCAGCGCCAGGGTAATAATCACAAAGGCTAGCACCACCAGCGAGGAAAACATAAACACCGCGCCGTGGATATCAATGCGAATGCCGAATTTGCTGGTGCTGTAATTGTCCTGACCGATCTGGTAATCGGTGTCGATCAGATTGGCAGCGCCTTCCGGTGCGGGAATGCCGGGGGCGGCCATGTTGTCATCCGCTTGTGTTTCGGGTTGTTTGTCCACGGGTGTCGTCTCCCCTTTGTGTTTCATTTATCGTTTGCTGCACTGCAGTTGTGCAGTGACTTTATGGCAGATGGGTTTTTCTCAGGGCCTGACCAGAAATACCGAAACACGGCTGTGCGCTGCCACCTTGCTGCCATTGGCGGGCATAATCGCATCGATGTGCTGGGGCAGATGGGTGCCCATCACCACCAGATCCGCCTGTACATCCTCTATTGCCTGTATCAGGATGTCATCCAGGTCTGCCACCGGATCATGGCTGATATACACCGCCGCCGATGGCGGTTGGCCATTATCCGGCGCATGCTCATGGGCAAAGGCCATCAGCTTGCTCTCATATTCTTCCGGGTTATGTGCCACCGAGCTGGGCTGTGAGGTCGTCACACCCACATAGCAGAGGGCGGCCTTATAGTGATTGGCCATATCAGTGGCCACCGCGAGAGGCTTTTGCAGGGCATCCAGATGCGTGAGATCCACTGGCACCATGATTTTGCTAAACATGCGTTAGCTCCTTTGAGTCACTGTACGAGTGATTCCATCCTGTTAAGTCTAAATGCGTGGTGATTTCATGCAACAGACGCATGGTGAGGGGACGGCAGCCTCTGTTACAAGATAGCAGCTGAGCCGTTAACTGCAAGCACGCCTCTTGCATTAAAGGGTGGGAGGGCTTTTTTTGCTGAGTTCTAAGCTGGTTACAGTGGCATTCTTTGCCTATGCTTTATGATTGTGTCATTTAGTCACGGGCTTTACATGAATAGCTCTGGCCTGCGCTGTTGTTAACAGATGTGTATTTAACAATTTATTTACGAGGTATTTTAATGAATCCATCCACCCTGATCGGTATGCTGGCGGCGCTTGCACTGCTGATTTATGTGTTATTGATCGGGGCGGAAGATCCGGCGGCCTATATTAATTTGCCGGGGCTGGCGATTGTGCTCATCGGCACACTGGCAGCGACCTTCATTGCCTATCCGCTGCGCGAGGTGCTGCGGGTGTTTCGTATTTTTGGCATTGTGCTGCGCAATGAAAAAACCTATTTGCACGATGATGTGGAAGAGCTGATCCGGATTTCGAAGCTGTGGTTCAAGGGTGATCTTAAGGCGGTGGAGCGTCAGCTGGAAATGTCGAGTAATCCGTTTCTGCGCACCGGGGTGCAGCTGGTGATTGATATCGCGCCGCTGGAAGATATTCTGGCCCTGTTGCAATGGCGCATTGCGCGGTTGCGTGCCCGTGAGCGGGCGGAGGCACAGATTTTTCGCAGCATGGCCTCTTTCGCGCCTGCATTTGGCATGATTGGTACCCTGCTGGGGTTGATTAATATGATGTTTATACTGGATGGCAGCCAGATTGCGCAGATTGGCCAGTATATGGGGGTGGCGCTGATTACCACCTTTTACGGTATTCTGCTGGCCAACCTGATTTTCAAGCCGATTGCGGTCAAGCTGGAGCGGCGCACCGAGCAGCGTGTGCAGATGATGAATATGGTGCTGGAAGGTGTGGTGCTGATTTCACAGAAGCGCAATCCCTCCTTTGTGCGGGAAACCCTGCGTTCCTTTATGGCTCAGTACCAGGATGATATTCACGATCAGCCCGAGGTTGCCCCGGAGCTGATGACGCAAGCGGTTGAGGTTCCAGAACCCGCAAACGCGTCGCAAGCGAAGAGCGAAGCTGTGGCAGCGGTTGCGGTTGAGCAGACTGCTGACATGGCATCGTCAGTGGATGGAATGGATAAAACGGTTAAATGAACAGTCGCATCGTCAATATGCCGGAGTCGTTACGTGGCCATGCCAGCCCGGCATTGCATGCGCTGGATGACAGCAACGCGGAGTATGGCGAGGAAGCAGAAGGCGAAAGCTGGCTGATTTCCTACCTGGATACCCTTACGCTGCTACTGACCATGTTTGTGGTGCTGCTGGCATTTGCCGACCATTCACCGCCTGAGCCACCACCGGAACCTCAGCCTAAGCAACAGCAAACGCAGGTTGAAGCAGTTGTGGAAAATAAAATGGACGTGGCTATTCCAGAGTCATTATCGAAGCCATCGCAGCAGCGCATGGATCCACTGGGTGATCAGCTGTTAAAGTCACTACACAGCTCGGTGAAGATGGTGCAACAAAAAGATCGCATCAATCTGGCAATCAATGAACGCATTCTGTTCAGCAGTGGTGAAGCCGAGTTGCATACGACCGGGCTTGCGGTATTGAAACCGCTGGTGGCAATTCTGAAAGAAACGCCCCACAGCATCAGTATTGCCGGACACACCGATAATATTCCCATTGCCACCGAGTTGTTTCCATCCAACTGGGAGCTGTCATCTGCGCGTGCTGCCAGCGTGGTGCGTTATTTACAGCAGCAGGGTATAGCGGCAGAACGGCTGCGGGCCATCGGTTACGCCGACACGCAGCCGTTGCGAGATAATACAGATGCAGAGGGACGCGCAGAAAACCGGCGCGTGGAAATTGTGATTCACCAGACCGACCTTTAAAAGGGGTCATCTTTAAAAGAGCTTTAAAAGGGGTCAGAGCCCTTTTATGGTGGTTTGAGGATTGTGATTGCAGGTCATCATCTGGAGCTTTGATGTAAAAAGGGCTCTGACCCCTTTTTGCTTCTTTTTGCTTTTTGCTCTTTTTAAGGGATTAGCGGTGATATTCGCCTGCACGTTCGGGCTGATAGATTACGTCGTCCACGCGTACCCTGATAACACCGCCGCCGGGTTTTGGCCATTCGATGCTGTCACCAACCGAAAGTCCGATCAGTGCGCTGCCAACGGGTGCGAGAATCGAAATCTTGCTGCTACTGGCATCAAGGTCCTTGGGATAAACCAGTGTCAGGGTAAAATCCTCAGGTGATGATTCAACCTTGAACTTAACTGTCGAATTCATGGTTATAACGGTGGAAGGAATATCCTCCGGATCAACAATATCTGCCCGCGCGATTTCAGCTTCCAGTTCTTCCTTGCCAGGAAATGAGCCTTTGGGTAAGGCATCAAGCAGTTTTTCAAGCCGTTCTGCATCAACAGACGAAATAATAATTTTTGGTTTGCTAGTCATAATAAAAACACTCAATACTCAAATAAGAATATGTAACCCTTAAAAGGGGTCAGAGCCCTTTTTGCTGTTTTGTCGGCCGCCCGCGACCGAGTTTGCCGATATTGCAATTAAGCCGTGCCTGAATAGATGCCTTAAACGCATCATTACCCAGCGGTGTGCCACTTTGCCATGATGTGCGTATTATATCCATCTCTTCCTGTTTGATGTGTGATTTAAACAGAGCACTGTAGGCGTTTAGACGCTGTTTTTGTGTTTTGCCCAGTGCCTGGTAGAGCGCATGTGATGTTATCAGGCTGTTTTGCTTGCCGCGTGCATTGTAATGATAACTGGACCATTGATAACCGGCCGGTGTTCTGGCCATGCGAGCCCGCACCGGGTTGAGTTCGATGTAGCGCATGCAGGTTAGCAGATACTCGTCATCGTGAATTGCGCAGGCTTTATATCGTCCCTCCCACAGCGTGCCGCTGTTGCCGTAGTTGTGGTTTATATAGGGCACATAATGTCGGCCGAGATGTTGCATCATTAAACTGATGCTGTCCTGTTTTGCAGGACTTGCCAGAATATGTATATGGTTGGTCATTAGGACGTAGGCATGGATTGAACAGTGGTAACGTTGAGCCGCCTGGTTTAGCCAGTGAAGGTAGGCCTGGTAATTGTCCTTTTCGAAAAAAACAGGCTGTCGATTATGGCCGCGTTGCACGATATGTACAGGCATGTCGGGTAGATAAAAACGGGGCTTTCTTGGCATTTTAATATCCTCCATGATCAGAAAATTCAGTTTAAAGGCTTATTAGTGCTGTGCAAACCTCATAAAAGGGCTCTGACCCACTGCTGTCCCAGCTAATAAATTAAAAAAGCCTGATTTCGGGTCCTTTGTTACAATGTAATTGTCAAGAAAACACTAGTAACAAAGGGAAATCAGGCTATGGCTTATC
>Ga0209692_10000504_pt1 | contig 87924 bp, 75 predicted proteins | sample tdDd472_FD_187129 | JGI IMG/M metagenome (GOLD analysis project Ga0209692, IMG submission 187129) | Marine sediment microbial communities from the Atlantic coast under amendment with organic carbon and nitrate - tdDd47.2 (SPAdes)... | ecosystem: Environmental > Aquatic > Marine > Coastal >...
ATTTCTTTATTCATGTCTGGCTCCAAAAACCATAATCAGAATTGCGGCACTAAACGCGCTTTGTCGATTGTGTCTAGTGGCAAATAATGAGTCTCGCCGTCAACCTGAATAACCACATTCTGGTCTTCAATACCCATTAACTTACCGGTAAAGTTTCTCTGCCCTTCCAGATTCGGAACAGACAGTTTAATTTTGATAACAGCGCCCGTAAAACGCTCAAAGTCCTGTTGCTTGCGTAAAGGACGATCCATACCCGGTGATGAAATTTCGAGATTAAAATGCCCAGGAATGGGATCTTCAACGTCAAGCAGACTGCTGATCTGCTTGCTGACCGCTTCGCAGTCTTCCAGCAGGATGCCGTCGGACTTATCAATATAAACGCGCAGTAATCCATTGGTCGGATGTGGCTTGAACTCTATGTCCACAACCTCGTAGCCCATGCCTTCTACAACCGGCTCTATCAATGACCAGATATCACTCACTGTTTACTTAAGTCCTCGTTATTCAGGTGCTATTACCCTCAGATGAATCACTGGATGCCGAAACATCGCAGTCGACCAGCTTGACCACAAAAAAGGCCCCGTTGTTACGGGGCCTTCTTATAATTTGGTAGTTCAGGGCAGAATCTAATCTGCGACCTTCCCGTGGGTATAAAGCACAGGACCGACCACCGTTGGGTTCATAACCATAAAGCTATGGTAACAAACTCAAAATAATTTGGTAGCGGAGCAGGGTTTTAACCTGCGACCTTCCCACGGTTTATAAACCATGGGACTGACCACCGTCGGGCTCATAATCCAAAGCTTTTGGAAAACTTATGAATAACAAACCCAAATATAATTTGGTAGCGGGGGCAGGATTTGAACCTACGACCTTCGGGTTATGAGCCCGACGAGCTGCCAGACTGCTCCACCCCGCATCAACGTGGGGCAGATACTACAGATTTCACCGATCTAATGCAAGCCGATAAACGGCTTTTTCGTAAAAATGTTCGAATTATTAACCATTTATGCCCGCTGATCAGGCAAAGGCAGCGACGCAGATCGACATCAATGCGGCGGGAAACAGGCCCAGCATCAACACCGACAGGCCATTCGCACTGAGAGCAATCTGCATATCGGCGCGGCACTCGATGGCGCTGTTATCTTCCGCCTCATCAAAATACATCAGCTTGATAATGCGCAGGTAATAGTAAACGCCGATAATCGAGAAGAACACCGCCACCAGTGCCAGCCACAGCATATCGATATTCACCACCGCCTTGAGCACCGCCAGCTTGGCCCAGAAACCCACGGTGGGTGGTACACCGGCCATGGAGAAAATAAGGATCAGCATAATAAAGGCAAACCAGGGACTGCGCTGATTAAGCCCCTTGAAGTCATTCAGCTCATCCGCCTCGAAGCCCTTGCGAGTCAGCAGAATAATCACGCCGAAGCCGCCCAGCGACATCAGTGCATAGACAATGGTGTAGAACATGGCAGCGGCATAACCCTCTTCCGGGCCTGCCAGCAGGCCCAGCATAATAAAGCCGACATGGGAGATAGTGGAATAGGCCAGCATGCGTTTCAGGTTGGTCTGCGCAATCGCAATCACATTGCCCAGCACCATCGACAGCACCGCCAGAATCACCAGCATGCCCTGCCAGTCAGCATGCAAACTGCCCATACCTTCCGCCAGCAGGCGGATAATCATCGCAAAGGCAGCTACCTTGGGTGCAGAGGCAATAAAACTGGTCACCGTGGTGGGCGAGCCGTGATACACATCCGGCACCCACATATGAAATGGCACTGCACCCAGCTTGAAGGCCAGGCCGATCACCATAAATACCAGGCCGAAAACCAGTACAATATTATTTTCCGGCAGCTGCTCAATCGCACTGGCGACTTCATCAATCACCAGCGAACCGGTCATGCCATACACCATCGACATGCCGTACAGCAGCATGCCGGAGGCAATCGCACCCAGTACAAAATATTTCATTGCCGCTTCCGCCGCATTGGGGTTATCGCGGTCAAACGCCACCATTGCGTACAGGCACAGCGAGAGCAGTTCCAGCCCCAGATAGATCGACAGGAAATGATTGGCGGAGATCATCACCATCATGCCCAGCAACGCAAACAGGCCGAGCACATAAAACTCGCCCTTGAAAATATCCCGCTGCTGCAGGTAGCGACGGGAATAAACAAATACCAGCATCACCAGAATCACCACCACCGCCTTGAGTACGGTGGACAGTGGGTCGCTGACAAACAGGCCATTAAAGGCCAGTTGCGTATCCGCGGCCGGGTTAACGAGTATCAGCACAAGAATTAACAACAGGCCAAGCTGCGACAGCACATAGCTGACATTGCGGCGTGCATCCCTGAGATACACATCCACCACCAGCACACCGCAGGCCAGCGCCAGCAGAAACAGTTCCGGTATGGCAACTGATAAATTGAGCATTTCTAATGTCATTACAGGTTCTCTACTTTAACTTTCAGGTGCCAGTGCGCGGTTAGGTCACGGCAACCGGTTATGCTAATCAAACGGGCCAGCATCAGGGTAATTTACTCTGGGCAACATGCTGTAACAGGTTATCCACTGATACATGCATTACATCCACCAGTGGTGCCGGGTATAAACCCAGTGCCAGTACCGCCACAGCCAGCACCCACATAATCAGCCGTTCCCGTGGGTTAATATCCTGCAGTGCTTTTACCTTGTCGTTTTTAATCTCGCCATAGAACACCCGCTTCACCATCCACAGGGTGTAGGCCGCACCCAGGATCAGCGTGGTGGCAGCTAAAAAGGCAATCCAGAAATTCGCCTTGAAGGCGGCGAGTATCACCATGAATTCACCCACAAAACCCGAGGTGCCCGGCAGGCCCGCATTGGCCATGGCGAAAAACACCGCAAAGGCAGCGAATACCGGCATGCTGTTAACCACCCCGCCGTAGTCGGCGATATTGCGGCTGTGCATACGGTCATATAGCACGCCGATCATTAAAAACAGTGCGCCGGAAATAAAGCCATGGGACACCATCTGCACCATCGCCCCTTCCACTGCCAGGCTGGCGCCACTGCTGTCGATGCCGTCGGCATTGCCCCAGATGCGGAAAATAATAAACAGACCCAGGGTGACAAAACCCATATGTGCAATTGATGAATAAGCCACCAGCTTTTTCATGTCGGTTTGCACCAGCGCAACAAAACCGATATACACCACCGCAATCAGTGACAGCGCGATCATCAGCCAGTCATAGGCCAGGCTGGCATCCGGGGTAATCGGCAGGCTGAAGCGCAGAAAACCGTAACCGCCGATTTTCAGCATAATCGCTGCCAGAATCACCGAGCCACCGGTAGGTGCTTCCACGTGGGCATCGGGCAACCAGGTATGCACCGGCCACATCGGCACCTTCACCGCAAAGGCCGCAAGGAAAGCGAAGAAAATCAGGCTCTGTTCCAGCATACTCAGCGGCAGATTATGCATATCCAGAATGGCGAAACTGCCGGACTGGTAATACATGTAAATCATCGCTACCAGCATAAACACCGAACCGAAAAAGGTGTAGATAAAGAACTTGATGGTGGCATAAACACGACGCGGCCCGCCCCAGACGCCGATAATAATAAACATCGGAATCAGCATGGCTTCCCAGAACACATAGAAGAACATCGAATCCAGCGCGGCAAACACGCCATTCATCAGGCCTTCCATAATCAGGAACGCCGCCAGGTATTGCGAGGCACGTTTCTGGATCACCTGCCAGCCCGCCAGTATTACCAGGATGGTGGTAAAGGTGGTGAGAATAATCAACGGCATCGACAGACCATCGACCCCCAGATGGTAGTAGATATCAAACGCATCGATCCAGGCATGGCGCTCGACAAACTGCATCGCCGCCGTGCTACTGTCGAAGTTTGTGTACAGACCCAGACTGAGAACGAATGTGGCCAGGGCAACGATCAGCGCCAGTCGACGCGAACCTTCCGAGTCACCCCGGTCGCCGGACATCAACACCGCGATACCGCCAATTATTGGCAGCCAGACCACCAGACTGAGAAGGGGCCAATCTGCAAACATTATGATTTTATCCTGAAGTTAATTTTCATTCGTTATGGCTCACAACACATCCACAAACAGATAGAGCAAACCCACCAGACCAAGAATCATGGCGAAGGCGTAGTGATACAGCATGCCGGTCTGCATGTGACGGATGACCCCGGCAAACCAGCCGACAACTTTCGCCGAGCCATTCACCAGCAGGCCATCAATCAGCACAGTGTCGCCTGCCTTCCAGAAGCCCGCTCCCAGTCCGCGACTGCCATCACTGAAGACTTTGACATACAGCTCATCGATCCAGTATTTCTTATCCAGCAGCCGGTAAATAATGGCAAACTTCTGCTGCGCCGCATCGGCAATCGATGGCTGCTTCAGATAGATATACCAGGCCATTACCACACCGGACATCGCCAGCAGGAATGGCAGGGAGAAAATACCGTGCTCAACCATTGCCCATTGGCCGTGGTAATTTTCCGATACGGCAGCCAGCACATTGTGTGCATCGCTCACCTGGATGGACTGCGCAAAATAGTCCCCGAACAGCATGGGTTCGATGGTCATCCAGCCGATAATCACCGACGGAATCGCCAGCGCAATCAGCGGCAATGTCACCACCCAGGGTGTTTCATGCAGGTGTTCGCGGGTATGGATATCCATGCGTTCCCTGCCATGGAACACCATAAAGTACATACGGAAGGAATAGAATGCGGTAACAAACACACCCGCCATCACCATCCAGTAAACAATCGATGCACCGGGCAGACTGGACTCGCCCACCGCAAGAATAATCGAGTCCTTGGAGAAGAAACCGGAGAAGCCGGGAAAGCCAATCAACGCCAGTGAACCGATCAGTGAGGTGATCCAGGTAATCGGCATGTACTTACGCAGGCCGCCCATCTTGCGCATGTCCTGCTCGTGATGCATGGCAATAATTACCGAGCCTGCGGCGAGGAATAACAGCGCTTTGAAAAAGGCATGGGTCATTAGATGAAACACCGCCGCCGAATAGGCAGACACACCCAGCGCCACTGTCATATAGCCCAGCTGGGACAGGGTCGAATAGGCCACCACCCGCTTGATATCATTCTGCACAATACCGATCAGCCCCATAAACAGCGCGGTGATGGCACCAATAATCATCACCGTGGCGAGCGCAGTTTCCGATAATTCATACAGTGGCGACATACGCGCCACCATAAAGATACCCGCAGTAACCATGGTCGCGGCGTGAATCAGTGCCGAGATCGGTGTCGGGCCTTCCATTGAATCCGGCAGCCAGACATGTAACGGCACCTGTGCCGACTTACCCATAGCGCCGACGAATAACAGCAGACACAGCAATGTGATCACCGACCATTCACCGAAACCGATATCGATGGTTTGCGTGGCGATCTGTGGTGCGGCGGCAAACACCGTCTGATAATCCAGGCTGCCGGCATACATCACCACCGCAGCGATGCCCAGGATAAAACCGAAGTCGCCCACGCGGTTTACCAGGAACGCCTTGAGGTTGGCGTAGATTGCGGTTTCCTTTTTATACCAGAAGCCGATCAGCAGATAGGAAATCAGCCCCACCGCTTCCCAGCCGAAAAACAGCTGCATAAAGTTGTTTGCCATCACCAGCATCAGCATGGAGAAGGTGAACAGCGAGATATAACTAAAGAAGCGCTGGTAACCCGGATCATCTTTCATATAGCCAATGGTGTAGATATGCACCATCAGCGACACCCCGGTGACCACACACATCATCATCACCGTCAGGTGATCAATCAGGAAGCCCACTTCGAAACGCAGGCCATCGCTCACCATCCAGGTGTAGACCGTGGCGTTATAGATTTCACCGCCCTCAAACACCAGGTGATTAAAGGCCATCAGTGACAACACAAAGGAGGTACCCACCCCGGCAATGGTGACAATATGCGCACCGCTGCGGCCGATGGCTTTACCGAATAGCCCCGCGATAATCGCGCCGATTAATGAAGCCAGTGGAATTGCCAGATAGATAGATTCCAATGTTTTATCCCTTCATCGTGTTGAGTTCGGTGACATTGATGGTCTGGCGATTGCGGAACAGCACCACCAGTATGGCAAGCCCTATCGCCGCCTCAGCCGCTGCCACCGTCAGAATAAAGAACACAAAAACCTGCCCCGCGCTGTCGCTGAGAAAATGTGAGAAGGCGATAAAATTAATGTTCACCGCCAGCAGCATCAGCTCAACACACATCAGCAGTACGATTACGTTTTTGCGGTTAATAAAAATACCCGCAATGCTGATGGCAAACAGCACCGCGCTCAGAATCAGGTAGCTGGATAATGGAATCATTGCCTGTCCTCCGACTTCATTTTCACCACCCGCAGACGGTCTTCCTTAAGCACCCGCATCTGTTTATCCGGCGACTGGTAGCGGGTATTGGGACGACGTCGCATGGTCAGCGCAATCGCCGCAATAATCGCCACCAGCAGGATCACCGCCGCCAGCTCGAAGGCATACACATACTCGGTATAGAGCACACGTCCCAGGGTACGGGTATTGCTGTAATCTGCATCTTTGGCCTGAGGAATTTCAAACGCCTGCAGGCCAAACTGTTCCGGCCCTACCACCAGCACCATCTGCACAATCAGAATAATCGCAATCGCAATCCCAAACGGTGTGTAGCGCATAAAGCCTTCACGCATGCGCGCCACATTGATATCCAGCATCATCACCACAAACAGGAACAGCACCATTACCGCGCCGACGTATACCAGCACCAGGGTGATCGCCAGAAACTCGGCTTCCAGCAATAACCAGATAGCGGAAGTAGCAAAAAACGTCAGCACCAGAAACAGCGCGGAGTGCACCGGGTTACGCGCACTCACCACGCCCAGCGCAGCTACCAGCATCAGCGCGGAAAAGGCATAAAAGACGACCTCAAAAAAACTCATGTGTGAATTCCAGTCATATTTTTATTCAATGCTTATCAGCTGTCGGCACAACTCACCGGGGCAACTGCAAAATTATTTTCATGGCCCTGCTATTTCATCAATGCATACGCAGAGCCGGATTGCGCTTCACAGGCTAACGATAAGGCGCGTCTGCCTCACGGTTGGCGGCAATCTGCTGCTCGTATTCATCGCCCACTGCCAGCAGCTTTTCCTTGGTCATGATATTTTCACCACGGTTTTCGAAGTGGTATTCAAAAATATCGGTTTCCACAATTGCATCCACCGGACAGGCTTCTTCACAGAAGCCGCAGTAGATGCATTTAAACAGGTCGATGTCATAACGCGAGGTGCGGCGCGTACCGTCTTCACGTTCTACCGTATCAATGGTGATTGCCAGCGCCGGACACACTGCCTCGCACAGTTTGCAGGCAATGCAACGTTCTTCACCGTTGGCATAACGGCGTTGCGCATGCAGGCCACGAAAACGTGGTGAAATCGGGGTTTTCTGCTCCGGGTATTGCAGGGTCATTTTGCGCTTGAACAGGTAACGCCCAGTTACCATCAGCCCCTTGAACAGTTCAAGGAACAGAAAACTTTTCACATAGTGCTTAAGCATTCGCATATTACACCCCCTGTCCTGCAGCTACTGCCCAGGGCCCCACCTGCATCACTACCATCACCGCTTCAACAAACAGCCAGACAATGGTGACCGGAATAAACACTTTCCAGCCAAGACGCATAATCTGGTCATAACGGTAGCGCGGGAAAGTCGCGCGGAACCACAGGAAGACATAAATAAAGAACATGGTTTTTAAGATAAACCAGTGCATGCCATTACCCAGAATGGCATGATCCGCCAGCGCGCCAAACGGCGACATCCAGCCACCGAAAAACAGCAACGAAGTCAGCGCTGAAATCAGGATGATATTGGCGTATTCCGCCAGAAAGAATACCGCGAAGGCCATGCCGGAGTAGTCCACATGGAAACCGGCAACAATTTCCGACTCACCTTCCGCCACATCGAAGGGCGCGCGGTTGGTTTCCGCCACCCCGGAAATAAAATACACCGCCAGCAATGGCAGTAACGGCAACCAGAACCAGGAGAGGAAACCGCCGGACTGTCGGGCAATAATATCCCCCAGGTTAAGACTGCCCGCCGCCATCAGCACACCCACCAGGGCAAAGCCCATGGCGATTTCGTAGGCCACCACCTGTGCCGCGGAACGCAGCCCGCCCATAATCGCGTACTTGGAATTGGAGGCCCAGCCGGCAATGATAATGCCATACACCCCCATCGAGGTCAGCGCCAGAATATACAGCAGCCCGGCATTTAAATTGGCCAGCTGGGCACCTTCGAAAAACGGAATCACCGCCCAGGCCGCCAGCGCCGGCCCCAGGGTTAAAATGGGCGCAATCAGGAACAGGAAGCGGTTGGCATTGGTAGGTACAATCACTTCCTTGAACATCAGTTTCAGTGCATCGGCAATCGGCTGCAGCCAGCCCTTGAAACCAACCCGGTTAGGACCAAGACGCACCTGCATATAACCGATGATCTTGCGCTCGGCGTAGGTCACATAGGCCACGCATAACATCAATGGCACCATCACCAGCAGAATGTACATCAGGTTTTCTGCCAGCACCTGTAACCAGTTCGGCAGGCTGTTCCAGATTTGCAGTGAAGTTGCTGTAATCCACTCCATCAGGCTTTCTCCAGCTCGATTGGTGCAAAGGTCCCGGCCATCTGCGTGCTGATAGCCACCCCGGCCGGTAACCATACACAGCCATCTGCCAGACCTTCATCCAGTTTCAGCAGCACATACTCACTGTGCCCCTGCTGGGTCAATTTAACCTTCCTGCCTTCCTCCAGTCCCAGCTGCTGTGCCAGCGCAGGGTTCACACTGACAAAATTCTGTGCTGCATCCACGGTTTTCTGTAAGGCGGCTGCGTGGCGTACCAGTGGGTCCACCGCGTAGATCGGCACTTCGCCCACCCGCTGCAGACCATTGCTCTCAGCTACCTCGGCCACTGGTGCATCGGTAGATACCCGATTATCCAGCTGCACATCGGCACACTGCTGTTGCAGCTCCCGGCGCACATCCTCTGAAGACAGATAATCAAAACCCGACAGGTTAAATAGATTGCCCAGCACGCGCAGAATTTTCCAGCCGGGGCGCGCCTCGCCCTGTGGTGCCACCGCGCCCTTGAAGGACTGCCATAGACCTTCTGCATTAACATAGGTGCCAGAGCTTTCGGCAAAATTCGCCAGCGGCAGAATCACATCGGCATAGTCCCTGAGCTCGCCGCTTTCATAACAGCTAATGGCAACGCAGAAATCCGCGGCCCTGGCGGCAGTGGTCGCCGCCGCCGGGTTGGCCATATCGTATTCCGCTTCGAGATTAAAGCTGATCAGTGCTTTTTTCGGCTGGGCCAGCATCTCGCCCAGGTGGGCACCCGCCGATTCCAGCTGTGAACCACAGGGACCGCGATGTGGCACACTACCCGCCAGCCAGGCGCCAGCAGTATTCGACGCTTCCGGCAGATAGGCGAAGACCGCGCCGGTTTTAGTGGCGATGGCGGATGCCAGCGAGCGCAATGCGGAAAACTGTGGATGCTGCTGCGCGATATTGCCCAGCATCACACTGGCAGCCTCTGCCTGGGTCAATTCGTCCGCAACCGCTTTGTGTTGATCGCTCACCTCTGCCGCATCAATCAATACCTGCAGATTGGACTGTTTAATATCCAGCGCCCGCGCAATCGCCGCCAGGTTTTTCACCATGCCAGCGGCATCGGACACCAGTTCATTGGTGGTTTTAAAGCGCCACTCGAAACGGCGTGGATTTACCGTAAATACTTTAACCTGATGATGGCGGAAGGCCTTACGAATGCGGTGTGCGACCAGTGGCTGTTCCTTGCGCACATTGGAGCCCACCAGCAGAATCGCCTGTAATCGTTCGATGGACTGCAGGCTCTGTCCCAGCCAGGGCATAATCGGCGCGGCATCCTGATCACTGAAATCAGTCTGGCGCAAGCGGTGGTCGATATTATTGCTGCCCAGCTGGCGACACAGTGACTGCGCCAGATAGTGTTCTTCCAGGGTGGCATTGGGGGATATCCAGCAGGCCAGCTCATCCCCTCCCTGCTGTTTGATCACCGACTGCAGACCATCCACCACGAACTGCAGTGCCGTATCCCAGTCGGTTTGCTGCCATACACCGTCCTGTTTTATCTGTGGGGCGGTGGCGCGATCCTCGGCGTAGATACCCTGGTAACTGAAACGATCACGGTCGGCGATCCACACTTCATTGATGGTTTCGTTCTCTCTGGGCACCACGCGATTCACCTGGCCATCCAGGGTGTGAATAAACAGGTTGGAACCCACCGAATCATGGGGTGACACGGCCGCATGCTGCTGCATTTCCCAGGAGCGGCCGGTAAAGCGTGAGGGTTTGGCAGTGAGCGCACCCACCGGACAGATATCAATCACATTACCCGACATTTCCGAGTCAACGCTCTTTTCGATAAAGGTACCGATCTGTGCGCGGTCACCGCGGTCAGTCATACCCAGTTCGCGCATGCCGGCGATTTCCTCACCAAAGCGCACGCAACGGGTGCACTGAATACAACGGGTCAGCTCGGTGGAAATCAGCGGGCCTATGTCTTTATCAAACACCACCCGTTTAACTTCGGTGTACTGCGAACTGTCGCCACCATAGCCGATGGAAAGGTCCTGTAACTCACACTCGCCACCCTGATCACAGATTGGGCAGTCCAGTGGATGGTTGATCAACAGAAACTCCATCACTGACTTCTGCACGGCAATCGCCCTGGGTGAGCGGGTGTGTACCACCATGCCTTCCATCACCGGTGTGGCGCAGGCGGGCATTGGCTTGGGGGCTTTTTCCACTTCCACCAGGCACATCCGGCAATTGGCAGCGACTGAGAGTTTATCGTGGTAACAGAAGCGCGGAATATGAATGCCCGCCTTGTCTGTCGCCTTGATCAGCATGGAACCCTTGGGCGCGGTCAGCTCAACTTCATCAACTGTAAATGTGACTACATCATCCGCCATTATGCGCCTTCCACCATGCTTCGTTTGTGTTCTATGTAGTATTCAAATTCATGCCGGTAATGCTTGATAAAACTTCTCACTGGCATGGCAGCCGCATCACCCAGTGCGCAGATGGTGCGGCCCTCGATTTTTGCCGCCACATCATCCAGCTTGTCCAGATCTTCCGGCAGCCCCTTGCCTTCCACTATGCGGGTCAGCATACGGTACAACCAGCCGGTGCCTTCACGACAGGGGGTGCACTGGCCACAGGATTCGGAGAAATAAAAGCGCGAGATCCGCTGCAGCACCTTGACCATATCGGTGGTTTCATCCATCACAATCACCGCACCGGAACCCAGCATTGATCCGCCTTTGGCAATCGAATCATAATCCATATTCAGTTGCAGCATGGTGTCTGCGGGCACCACCGGCACCGAGGAACCACCGGGAATCACCGCCTTAAGTTTGCGACCGTCTTTAACACCGCCCGCCAGTTCCAGCAATTCGGTGAATGGCATGCCCATATTCACTTCAAAGTTGCCCGGCTTATTCACATGACCGGACACCGAAAAACATTTCACCCCGCCTGAATTTTCCACGCCGAAGTTTTTAAACCAGTCCGCGCCATTGCGAACAATGCTGGGCACCGAGGACAGTGATTCGGTGTTATTAATGGTGGTGGGTTTGCCATACAGACCGACATTCGCCGGAAACGGCGGTTTAAAACGCGGCTGGCCTTTTTTACCTTCCAGCGATTCCAGCAGGGCGGTTTCCTCGCCACAGATATAGGCACCGGCACCGAGGGTCGGGTACAGATCAAAGTCCACCCCGGTTCCCTGGATGTTTTTACCCAGGTAACCATTCGCATAGGCCTCTTTTACCGCCTGGGCAAAACGCTCGTAAGGCTCATCGAGGAATTCGCCGCGCATATAGTTGTAACCCACGGTGGCACCTATGCAGTAACCGGCGATTGCCATGCCTTCCACCAGTGCATGGGGATTGAAACGCAGTATGTCACGGTCCTTGCAGGTGCCAGGTTCCGATTCATCGGAGTTGCAGACAATGTATTTCTGCACCGGCGCATTGCGCGGCATAAAGCTCCACTTCAGCCCGGTGGGAAAACCGGCACCACCACGACCACGCAAACCGGACGCCTTGACGATCTCGATTACCTCTTCCGGCGTCATCTTTTCCTGCAGAATTTTATTCCACGCCTGATAACCGCCCACCTTCAGGTAGTTTTCATAGGACCATGGCTGATCATCAAATTGCAGGGTTGCGTAGCAAACTTCGTTGGCCATGCTTACTCCAGCGCGTCTATGATCTCGTCCACCTTTTGCGGGGTGAGATCGGTATAATATTTATGGTCAACCTGCATCATCGGGCCACCGGCACAGGCGGCCAGGCATTCCTCTTCCAGCTTTAAATAGATGCGGCCATCGGCGGTGCTTTCGCCCAGCTTGATGCCGAGCTTTTTCTGCAGGTGGTCAACGATGGTATCGGAACCCATTAACATGCAGGAAATATTGGTGCACACCGCCACATTGTGTCGTGCCACCGGTTCCAGTTCATACATCGAGTAGAAGCTGGCGACCTCGTACACTTCAATTTTTTCCAGCTCGAGGTATTCCGCCACCGCATCCATCAGGGGCACGGTTAAAAAGCCGTTATTCTGATGCTGTACCGCGCGCAGGGCCGAGAGCAGCGCCGACTTTTTTTTGTCCGCCGGATAACGGCTCAGCCACTCATCAATTTCTTCAATGGTATGGGCAGTTAATAAATTTTCGTTGCTTGTTGTACTCATTCCCATTACCTGTGAATTATCTGTCGATCTCGCCGAAGACGATATCCTGTGTACCAATCACTGCCACCACATCGGATAACATATGCCCGCGGGTCATTTCATCCAGCGCAGACAGATGTGCAAAACCGGGGGCACGCACTTTCAACCGGTAAGGTTTATTGGCGCCATCGGACACCAGGTACACACCAAACTCACCCTTCGGGTGCTCGACCGCAGCATAGGCTTCACCTGCTGGCAAACAGAAACCTTCGGTAAATAATTTAAAGTGATGAATCAGTGATTCCATATCACCTTTCATCTGTTCGCGGCGCGGCGGTGTCACCTTGTGATCAGCCGCAATCACCGGGCCGGGATTTTTTCTTAACCAGTCGATGCACTGTTTGATAATGCGGTTTGACTGGCGCATCTCTTCCATGCGCACCAGGTAACGATCGTAACAGTCACCATTGGTACCCACCGGTATATCAAAGTCCATGCGGTCGTAAACTTCATAGGGCTGTTTCTTGCGCAGATCCCACTCAATGCCCGAGCCGCGTAACATCGGGCCGGTAAAGCCCAGCTGCAAGGCGCGCTCAGGTGAAACAATGGCAATATCCACCAGCCGCTGCTTCCAGATACGGTTGTCGGTTAACAGGGTTTCGTACTCGTCGACATAGCCGGGAAAGCGGTTGGTAAAGTCCTCAACAAAATCCAGCAGGGAACCACTGCGGTTTTCATTCAGACGATTCACTTCTTTCTGGCTGTGCCATTTGGACGCTTTGTACTGTGGCATTGAATCAGGAAGATCCCGCGCCACGCCACCGGGGCGATAATACGTTGCATGCAGACGCGCACCGGACACCGCCTCATACACATCCATCAAATCCTCACGCTCACGGAAGGCGTAGAGAAACATGGTCATCGCACCCACATCCAGGCCGTGGGCGCCGATCCATAACAGGTGGTTTAACAGACGGGTGATTTCATCGAACATCACGCGGATATATTGCGCACGTTCCGGCACTTCTATGCCCAGCAGTTTTTCCATTGCCAGCACATAGCCATGTTCATTACACATCATCGACACATAGTCGAGGCGATCCATATAACCGATGCTCTGGTTATAGGGCTTGGACTCCGCCAGCTTTTCAGTGGCGCGATGCAGCAGACCGATGTGTGGATCGGCACGCTGCACCACCTCACCGTCCATTTCCAGGATCAGGCGCAACACGCCGTGCGCAGCCGGATGCTGTGGACCAAAGTTAAGTGTGTAGTTACGAATTTCAGGCATTGGCTTAATCTTCATCCTGCGGTAGCTGATAACGGTTGTCGTCACGAATCACCTTGGGCACCAGTACCCGTGGCTCAATAGTGACCGGCTCGTACAGCACGCGCTTTTTCTGCGGGTCGTAGCGCATTTCAACATGACCCGATAAAGGAAAATCTTTTCGGAATGGATGACCGACAAAACCGTAATCGGTAAGAATGCGCCGCAGATCGGGATGACCGTCAAAATGAATACCGTACAGATCAAACGCTTCACGTTCAAACCAGTTGGCACCATTCCACAGCTCGCACACCGAGGGCACCACCGGCATTGAATCATCCTCAGCGTAGACACGCACACGGATACGCTGGTTATTTTTAATCGACAGCAGATGCATCACCGCCGCAAAACGCCGGCCCTGCCCTTCTGCGTGTTCAACTTCATCACCAAAGCGCAAACGGCCGTGTGTGACGGGTTCAAAACCACGACTGAAGCCACTGCCCGTGGCATTGGTGTTCCATTCGTCCTTACCATAATTCAGGTAATCGACACCGCACAGATCAATCATGATTTCAAAGGCAAAGTCCGCATCATCCCGCAGTGTTTTACACACCGATAGATAATCAGCGGGGGCCACCTCAATGGTGATTTCGCCCTGCTCCAGCTTATGCTGTTGCGACTGACTGGCAAGGCGCTGTGTAAGCTGCTGGTAAAGTTGTTGAGCTTTAGTCATGTGAATGCTTGTTTAACCCTAACGCGCAATGGTGCAGGTGCGTTTAATTTTGTTCTGTAACTGAATAATGCCGTAGAGCAGGGCTTCAGCGGTGGGCGGGCAACCGGGCACATAGATATCCACCGGCACAATCCGGTCGCAACCGCGCACCACCGAATAGGAATAATGGTAATAACCGCCGCCATTGGCGCAGGAACCCATGGAAATCACCCAACGGGGTTCCGCCATCTGGTCATACACCTTGCGCAGGGCCGGTGCCATTTTATTGGTCAATGTGCCCGCCACAATCATCACATCGGACTGGCGTGGTGAGCCACGAAACAGAATACCGAAGCGATCCAGGTCATAACGGGAGGCACCCGCCTGCATCATTTCCACCGCGCAGCAGGCCAGACCAAAGGTCATTGGCCACATGGAACCGGTACGCGCCCAGTTAACCACGGTATCCACCTGCGTGGTAACAAAACCTTTTTGCAGTACGCCTTCTATTCCCATTCCAGCGCTCCTTTCTTCCATTCGTAGATAAAGCCGATCACCAGAATACCAAGAAACAGGCCCATAGATAACAGCCCGAACAAACCGATTTCATCCAGCACAATGGCCCAGGGAAACAGAAAGGCAATTTCCAGGTCAAAAATAATAAACAGAATAGCGACCAGATAAAAACGCACATCGAATTTCAGGCGTGCGTCTTCGAATGCAGGAAAACCACATTCGTAGGAGGAGTTTTTTTCAGGATCAGGCCTGCGTGGCGCCAGCACAAAGCCGCCCAGCACGATCATTGCCAGGCCGACAATCAGCCCCAGTGTGATAAAAATTAAAACCGGTATGTAATTTTCGAGCATCTGTGTTTTTCTCCTGTCACTAAGACAAGGCAAGCTCTTGTAATTATGTATCTTTCGACTTTATTAAAAAAGCCTGACCATGTCATCACATAATATGTGTATTACAGGATAAGCGAGGTTTATCAGCCTGTTTAATCAATTAATCAAACAGAATCAATTATGTTTTAAATACCCCCTAATTTAGAGTATTAACATTTTATAATTTGATCTCACTAACACCTGACAGGGCCATACATCAGCCACCTGCGAGTTAAACCGGGCACACGACAAGGCGCACCAACAATTAAAAGCTTGTATAAAAAACAAACAACGCAATTCTATTGCGCGTTTCTGGATCTGGCTTCTGTTTTGTTTACAACAAACCAGTAAGCAACAGCTGATTGGACGAACGTTCCTGTGAAACTTTCCTGTGAAGATTTTCCTGGGAATTTATTACCCGGGACTTTCCTGTGAAGGCTTTTCCGAAGGCCTTATGAAAAGCGTTGCGAGTATCGAGACATTCTATGTAATTGTCTTCTTATTATAAAATTTACTGGTTATGTGTTTTACCAGCATACACCATTTTAATGGTGCCGATGGCCGGAGTCGAACCGGCACGGCTTGCGCCACTACCCCCTCAAGATAGCGTGTCTACCAATTTCACCACATCGGCTTTACACAATCATGTGCTGTCTACCCTGACGGTGTTTGAGTGTTTAACTCGCGCTGCGCATCCGGCACAGCGTTTAACCCAATATAGATAACAGGCGTTAGCTATTCCGATGCAGGCGGAACATCGCTGGCTGGCGCATCAATTGCCGCCGGTATGTCACTGGGCTCTCTGGCCGGTTGCTCAGCTGCACCTTCCAGCACTGAACCGCTGGACACGGTAGCCGACTGCTGGTTAGACGACAGGTAGGCCAGACCCAGGCTGGTAATAAAAAACAGGGTTGCCAGAATGGCCGTACTGCGGCTAAGGAAATTGGACGCGCCACGCGCGCCGAACACCGAACCGGATGAACCGCCACCCAGTGCTGCACCGGCTTCTGCACCCTTGCCGCGCTGCAGCATAATCAGGGTGATAATCACCAGTGACAGTAACACATGAATAACCAGAAGAATTGAAATCACGAAATAGAGTTCCTTAAACTATAAAAACAGCGATAAATATCGATTAACCCGCCGCCTGACAGATACTCAGAAAATCAGCTGCCTTGAGTGATGCCCCACCAATCAGGCCACCATCAATATCCGGCTGCGCCATCAGCTCCGCCGCATTACCGGGGTTCATTGAACCGCCGTAAAGAAGTCGCAGACCCTCTGCAACATCGGCATTCAGTGCCGCAATTTTACCACGAATAAAGGCATGAACTTCCTGTGCCTGCTCGGGGCTGGCGGTTTTACCGGTCCCGATTGCCCACACAGGCTCATAGGCAATCACGCCGTCTGCCAGTGCTTCCACGCCTTCCAGCGCAATCACCGCGTCGATCTGGCGCGCGCACACATCATTGGTGATACCGGCTTCACGCTCTTCCAGGGTTTCACCAATACAGAAGATCGGCTTTATACCATTACGGCGTGCCGCGGCAAAGCGTTTTGCAACCAGCTCGTCGGACTCACCATAGAGTGCACGGCGTTCTGAGTGGCCAATGATCGCATATTCGCAACCCACATCTTTTAACATGGCGCCGGAGATTTCACCGGTAAACGCACCAGTGTCCTGGTCGCACACGTTCTGCGAGCCCACCTTGATCGCACTGCCATCGGCTACACCGGAAACGCGGGGAATATACACCGCGGGTGGGCAAACCACCACTTCAGCTTTATTGACTGAACCCATGCCATCTTTAATTCCTGCTATAAGTTCTTTAACTGAATCACTGGAACCGTTCATTTTCCAGTTGCCGGCTACCATTGGCTGACGCATCGAGTGGACTCCAAATTGATATTTTTAAAGGCCGCACAGTTTATAGGCGCAGCCCCGCAGTTGCAAGCGCGGATGCCCCGCATAGGGGCGTCAGGAAGATTTTTTGAAACACCCCTAGGCCGGACTGGCGTGCTCCATCGAGGCGGACACCGCATCGGCGATCTGCTGGGCATAGGCGGTGACCTGTTTTTCTTCCTCACCTTCCACCATCACGCGAATCAGCGGCTCGGTGCCCGATGGGCGCAGCAATACCCGGCCCTTGCCATTCAGCTGCTGCTCCACCTCGGCCACCACCTTTTTCACGCCCGGCTCGTTAGAGGGGTTGGTTTTTACCGGCAATGGCACATTGATCAGCACCTGGGGCAACATGGTCATGCCGGACAAGGCCTCACCCAGGGTTTCCCCGCTTTCTGCCAGGTAGGCCATCACCTGCAGCGCGGAAACAATACCGTCACCGGTGGTGGTTCTATCCAGGCAGATAATATGCCCCGAATTCTCGCCGCCGAGGCACCAGCCATTTTGTTTAAGCGCCTCCATCACATAGCGATCCCCTACCTGGGTGCGCTCGAACTGCAGGCCGAGGTTTTTGATCGCCAGTTCCAGCCCCATATTGCTCATCAGGGTACCCACCACGCCGCCGCGCTTGTCCCCTGCGGCCAGGCGGGCACGGGTAATGATATAGAGAATGCCATCACCGTCGATAATCTGCCCCTTACTGTCCACCATCATCACCCGGTCACCATCACCGTCAAAGGCAATACCGATGTCGGCACGGTTCTGCAACACCGCGGCCGCCAGGGTATGGGGATGGGTGGAGCCGCAATCGGCGTTGATATTCAGCCCATTGGGCTTGTCACCAATAGTGATCACATCGGCGCCCAGCTCGGTAAATACGCTGGGTGCAATATGGTAGGTGGCACCATTGGCACAATCCAGCACCACCTTGAGCCCCTTGAACGAAGTCCCCACCGGAATACTTGCTTTACAGGCTTCAATATAACGCCCCTGGGCATCCTCAACCCGCTCGGCCTTACCCAGCTTGGCGGAATCCACAATCGCCATTTCGGTTTCGAACATGGCCTCGATTTCATCTTCAATCTGATCTGATAATTTACCGCCCTCGGAGGAGAAAAATTTCAGGCCATTGTCATAGAAAGGGTTATGGGAAGCGGATATCACGATACCGGCAGATGCCCGCAGGGTACGGGTCAGATAGGCGATGCCGGGGGTCGGCATGGGACCGAGGATTCGCACATCCACACCGGCGGCGGATAAACCAGCCTCCAGCGACGCCTCGAACATATAGCCGGAAATACGCGTGTCCTTACCTATCACCACCAGGTTATTGCCGTGACTGGCCAGCACTTTACCCACAGCCCAGCCCAGTTTCATTACTGCCTGAGGCGTCATCTGCCCGCTACCTACCCTGCCGCGAATACCGTCAGTGCCAAAATACTTCTTTGCCATACTTAATGTCCGTTTAGATACTTATGCTTAATTTTATAATTTTTACCCGGTGTCTGCCGCCTGAAACCGCCTGTACCGATACGAATAGCCTGCATTATAGTGCAAGTTGTGGCTTAACGCCGAACTTGGTCGTTAGTCGTTAGTCGTTAGTCGTTAGTCGTTAGTCGTTAGTCGTTGGTCTTTGGTCTTTGGTCTTTTTTTGACGAACGACTAAGGACCAAAGACTAATGACCCGCCTCAGGCGCGCTGCATGGCGCTGCATACCTTAAGCGCATCCACAGTGGCTTTGACATCGTGCACGCGGAATAGCCGTGCACCCCTGTCCCAGCACAGCACTGCCGCCGCCACGCTGGCATACAGCCGCTGATCAACCGCTGCTCCGTCCAGAATCGCTGCAAACATCGATTTACGCGACAGCCCCACCAGCAACGGGCTGCCCAGGGACTGCAGCTGTTCCAGCTGTTTCAGCAGCTGCAGATTATGCGCAAGGCTTTTACCAAAGCCAAAACCCGGGTCCAGCAGAATACACTCCTCACCGATACCCGCCGCCATCGCCGCCTGCTTACGCTGCAGCAGAAACTCGCTGACCTCTGCCACCACATTGCGGTAACTCGGGTTGCTCTGCATACTGCGTGGCTCACCCTGCATGTGCATCAGACACACTGGCACATCCAGCTCGGCACAGGTCTCAAGCGCACCTGGCGCACGCAACGCGGTCACGTCGTTCACCAGGTTAGCACCGGCGGCAACTGCGGCGCGCATCACCTCCGGCTTGCTGGTATCGATGGAAATAATCACATCGGAGCGCTGGCGCAATGACTCGATCAACGGAATCACCCGCTGCAGTTCATCCCCCACGGAAACCGCCTCGGCACCGGGCCGGGTCGACTCGCCGCCCACATCGATAATCTGCGCACCCTCGGCCTGCATCTGCAGCGCGTGCTGCACCGCCATATCGATCTGCTCAAAACGGCCACCATCGGAAAATGAATCCGGTGTGGTATTCAGAATGCCCATGACGATGGGCTGATCGGTTGAGATTAATTCACATAAACTGGTTGTCATTTTATTCTACTCCGGTGGATCCGCTTCGCTTGATCCACCCTACAGTCTGTTTAAAAAAGAAAACGCGAACAACTCAAATGCACGTGAATAAATGCTTTCGAGGCTTACACCTGGAGTGTAGTGCCGGTTAATCTGCTCTGAAGCAGATACAAGCCGTACATCCGCCTTTGCCGATGTAATAAGATAACTTATGACTGGTTCCCATGCTCCTGCGTGGGAACCCTATGCTTTACAGTCGTGTTAATCCCATTAACTTCCGTATGCGTTCCCACGCGGGAGCGTGGGAACGAGACAATTTTTTTATGTAGGCCGGATCAAACGAAGTGGATCCGGCGTGTGTCATGCTGATTGATCTGCTTGAAAAAGATACAAGCCTGTAGGTTGGGGTGACGCAGGAACCCCAACGATCACACCCGGTGTCGATTTATGTTGGGGTTCGTGCCTCACCCCAACCTACAACCTTTTTCGGCTATTAGTCTTTGGTCAGACTAACGACTAAAGACTAAAGACCAACGACTGCTGGCTGCCAGCAGCCAGCGCCCTGTACATAACCGCTGCCGGCGTCCTGCCTCTCGCGGAATACCGCACATCCTGTACATAACCGCTGCCGGCGTCCTGCCTCTCGCGGAATACCGCACATCCTGTACATAACCGCTATCGGCGTCCTGCCTCTCGCGGAATACCGTACATCCTGTGCATAAAAAACCCCGCGGTTAGGCGGGGTTTGATTGTAACAATCGCACAGTAACAGGCGTGCTAGTGCAGGCTGGCGGGGCCACCAATCGGGTCATCACCCTTGCCCTTTTTGCTACTGCTCTCTTTCTTGTCCGAGTTGTCTTGCGACGAACCGGAGGCTGAGGCACCACCGCCACTGTCTGGATCGATCCAGTCCTTCGGCGGGCTGACTTCCTTGCGCTCCATCAGCTGATCGATCTGCGCCGTGTCGATGGTTTCATACTTGATCAGGGCAGCGGCCATGGCATGCAGTATGTCCATGTTTTCTTTCAGAATGGTCTGCGCACGCTCGTAGTTGCGGTCGATAAAGTCACGAATTTCCTCATCGATCACCCGTGCGGTGTCGTCCGCCATATTCTTGTGCTGGGTTACCGAGCGACCCAGGAATACCTCACCTTCATCTTCCGAATAAGCCAGCGGGCCGAGTTTTTCCGACAGGCCCCATTTGGTCACCATATTACGTGCAATGTCCGTGGCGCGCTCGATATCATTGGAAGCGCCGGTAGTGACACTGTCCAGGCCAAAAATCAGCTCTTCCGCGATACGTCCACCAAACAGGCTGGAAATCTGGCTTTCCAGGCGACGCTTACTGTAGCTGTAGCGGTCTTCTTCCGGCAGGAACATGGTGACCCCCAGCGCACGGCCACGGGGGATAATACTCACCTTGTACACCGGGTCGTGATCCGGCACCAGTCGACCGACGATCGCATGACCGGCTTCGTGATAGGCGGTCAGGGTCTTTTCATCGTCCGACATCACCATCGACTTACGTTCGGAGCCCATCATGATCTTGTCTTTGGCGCGCTCGAAGTGCTCCATGCGCACTTCCTTGCTGTTTTCACGGGCCGCAAACAATGCCGCCTCGTTAACCAGGTTGGCCAGGTCCGCACCGGAGAAACCGGGGGTGCCACGGGCAATCAGTGATGCCTTGACATCATCTGCCGCCGGCACCTTGCGCATATGCACCTTGAGAATCTGTTCACGACCACGCACATCGGGCAGTGGCACCACTACCTGGCGGTCGAAACGGCCGGGGCGCATCAGCGCCGGATCAAGTACATCCGGGCGGTTGGTGGCGGCGATGACGATAACACCTTCATTACCTTCAAAACCGTCCATTTCCACCAGCAACTGGTTGAGGGTCTGCTCACGCTCGTCGTGACCACCGCCCACACCGGCGCCACGGTGACGGCCCACCGCGTCGATCTCGTCAATAAAGATAATGCAGGGGGCATGCTTTTTCGCCTGCTCGAACATATCGCGCACACGGGAGGCACCCACACCAACAAACATTTCTACAAAGTCAGAACCGGAAATGGTGAAAAACGGCACCTTGGCTTCACCGGCAATGGCTTTTGCCAGCAGGGTTTTACCTGTACCCGGTGAGCCCACCATCAGCACGCCACGGGGAATCTGCCCGCCCAGCTTCTGAAACTTGCCCGGGTCACGCAAAAACTCCACCAGTTCAGCCACTTCGTCCTTGGCCTCTTCAACCCCGGCCACATCGGCAAAGGTCACCTTGATCTGGTCTTCGCCCATCATGCGCGCCTTGCTCTTACCAAAGGACATGGCACCACGGCCACCGCCGCCGCCCTGCATCTGACGCATAAAGAAGATCCAGATACCGATCAGTAACAGGAACGGGAACCAGGATATAAAGATATTCATTAACAACGAAGGCTGTTCCGGTGCCTTGGCATCAATCTGCACATTATTGGACAGCAGGTCGCCGATCAATGCACGGTTATCGGTTTCCGGGCTGTAGGTGGTAAAGCTCTTCATATCACGGGTTTTACCGGTTATTTCACGGCCAGCGATATCAACTTCGGCGACATTGCCGCTCTTTACCTGGGTAATAAAATCGGAATAGGAAATTTCCAGACCGGCGCTGCTGCGCTGAGAAAAGTTACTGAAAACAGACAACAGGATCAGGGCGATAACACCCCATAAAATAAGGTTTTTGACCAGGTCGTTCAAGACAACACCTCGGTTAATTAAATACTAATATGAAAGTTACTACACAGAAACGCCAAACACCAGCCGCATATGCATTAACTGTAACAATTTACTGGCCAGCTAATGGCCAGTTACGGGCTTAATTCAACCTTTGAAGCCACTCGCCAGCCCATAGGTTTCCTTGCTTCTCGCCCTCGACGCTTTGGGTTTACGCATGCTCACCCGGCTGAAATGTTCACGCATCTGTTTGATATACGCATCAAAGCCTTCGCCCTGGAACAATTTGACCAGCAAACTACCGCCGGGTTGCAAAACCTGTGTGGATAAATCCAGTGCAAGCTCTGCCATATACATGGCACGGGGAATATCAACCGCCTGTTGACCACTCATATTGGGGGCCATATCGCAAATTACAAGATCAGGCCGGTCATCCCCAAGGGTATTGAGCAGCTGCTCGAACACCGCATCTTCAAGGAAATCACCGGTTACGATCTCCACCCCGTCCATCGGTTCCATCGGCAGGATGTCCAGCGCAATCAGCCGGCCCTTGCCTTTCTGCTTGCGCACCACATACTCGCACCAGCTGCCGGGGGCGGCACCCAGATCGATAATGGTACTGCCGGGGCGGATCAGGTGGTCTTTTTCATCGATTTCTTTCAGTTTGTAAACCGCACGGGAACGGTAGCCGTCTTTCTGTGACTGCTTTACATACTCATCGTCAAAATGCTCTCTGAGCCAGTTATTACTGGATTTACTTCGTGCCATGAATTGCCATACATAAAACTGAAAATCGACCGGACGGCCATTTTACATGAATGGGCGCACACAAAGGAGACAAAATTTATGCGGCTGATTGGCAGTGGCTATGCATTGTCCAGGCACTAAACAGTGCTATAATCGCCGCACTTTTCAGCTATGACCAAATATATGTCCCTTTCCAGACCACAAATCAAACACCTGGTATCACTTGCCCACCACCTCAAGCCGGTGATTATGGTTGGCCAGCACGGCGTAACCGAAAACCTGCTCAAAGAACTGGACATTGCGCTGGACCACCACGAACTGGTGAAAATAAAAATCGCCGGTGAAGACAGGGACAGCCGCCAGCAGATGATTCAGCAACTGTGCGAAGCCAGTGGTGCACAGACCGTACAGGCCATCGGCAAAACCCTGACGCTGTTTCGTCGTAACCGGCAGAAGCCGAAAATCGAACTGCCGAAATAATCTTTGACGTAGGGTGGATCAAGCGAAGCGGATCCACCTGATTCCCAGACAGGTCTACCCTACCTGCACACTAATCATCAAAAAGAAAACGCGAATAAACGCAAATTTATAGATATTGCAGTTATGTAGATCCCTTCTCTCCTACGCAATCACTGTCAGTCGCAGACCGACATTAGTGTTTGCGTTGAGACGGGATCACAAGCTTTCGACGAAAGACCAACGACGAAGGACTAAAGACAATCAGCTAGATATAGTGTACTTCAACAATCTCCAGGCTGCGCACACCGCCTGGTGTCTGCACTTCCGCTACATCCCCTTCTTCCTTGCCAATCAGGGCACGGGCAATGGGTGAGCTGATAGAAATCATATTGGCTTTGATATCGGCTTCGTCTTCGCCGACAATTTTGTAGGTAATCTCATCACCACTGTTTTCATCTACCAGGTCAACTGTAGCACCAAACACAACCTTGCCATTGGCATTGATAGTGGTAACGTCGATGACTGTGGCATTACCCAGCTTGCCTTCAATTTCCTTGATACGGCCTTCGCAGAAACTTTGCTGTTCGCGGGCTGCATGGTACTCGGCATTTTCTTTTAAATCGCCGTGTTCACGGGCCGCTGAAATCGCTTCGATAATGCGCGGACGGTCTTCGGTTTTGAGTTTTTTTAATTCGTCTTTCAACATCTGTTCGCCACGAACAGTCAGAGGTATTTTATTCACTTGGCAATCTCCTGGTGTAGATCCTGTAAACGATTGACTTCAATATCTGCCTTACATTGCAGCGCCATACAGGTTGCACGGGCACCGGCGAGTGTGGTGGTGTAACTCACCTTATTCTGCAGTGCGGCCGCACGGATGGTAAAGGAGTCGGCAATCGCCTGCTTGCCTTCTGTGGTATTAAAGATTAAATCGATTTCCTCGTTTTTAATCATGTCTACCACATGGGGTCGACCTTCATACACCTTTTTCACCTGGGTACACTCAACACCGTGTTCACGCAGCACCGCTGCTGTGCCACGGGTCGAGATAATTTCAAAACCTAAATCGATTAACATGCGTGCCACTTCAATCACCGCTTCACGGTCGCGTTCACGCACACTGATAAACACACGGCCGGATGTTGGCAGTACAACGCCGGCACCCAGCTGGGCCTTGCCGAAGGCTTCACCGAAACTACGGCCCACGCCCATGACTTCACCGGTGGATTTCATTTCCGGGCCAAGCAACGGGTCGACACCGGGGAACTTCACAAACGGGAATACCGATTCTTTAACAGAATAATAATCCGGTACAACTTCTTCTGTGATGCCCTGCTCTTTTAATGACACACCGGCCATGCAACGTGCTGCCACCTTGGCCAATGGTACGCCGATAGCTTTAGATACAAACGGCACGGTGCGCGATGCCCGTGGGTTCACTTCCAGCATGTAAATTTCTTCACCCTGAATCGCGAACTGGATATTCATCAGGCCCACCACCTGCATTTCCAGCGCAAGCTCACGGGTCTGTGCGCGTAGCCTGTCCTGAATTTCTTTTGACAGACTGTAGGGTGGCAATGAACAGGCGGAATCACCAGAGTGTACACCGGCCTGTTCAATGTGTTCCATAATGCTGCCAATCAGTACATCGGTGCCGTCACAGATCGCATCCACATCCACTTCGACCGCATCATCGAGAAAACGATCCAGCAAGACCGGCGCATCATTCGATACACTCACCGCATTGGTCATATAATGTTTGAGATCGGTTTCATTGTGCACGATTTCCATTGCGCGACCACCCAGCACATAGGATGGGCGCACCACCAGCGGGTAGCCGATTTCTTCAGCCAGTGCCACTGCACCGTCTGCAGAACGTGCCAGACGATTTGGGGGTTGCTTCTGCCCCAGCCGCGTAATCAGCTGCTGGAATCGCTCGCGATCTTCTGCCAGGTCAATGCGGTCCGGGCTGGTACCGATAATCGGCACGCCGGCAGCTTCCAGGTCACGCGCCAGTTTCAACGGCGTCTGCCCGCCGTACTGCACGATCACACCCTTTGGCTGTTCCAGATCCAGCACTTCCAGTACATCTTCCAGGGTCAGTGGTTCAAAGTAGAGGCGATCCGAGGTATCAAAGTCGGTGGACACGGTTTCCGGGTTGCAGTTGATCATAATGGTTTCATAACCATCTTCACGCATTGCCAGTGCCGCATGCACACAGCAGTAATCAAACTCGATACCCTGGCCAATACGGTTGGGACCGCCGCCCAGCACCACGATTTTTTCCCTGTCACTGACCTGGGCTTCACACTCTTCTTCGTAAGTGGAATACATATAGGCAGTTGAGGTGGAAAATTCTGCGGCGCAGGTATCCACCCGCTTATACACCGGACGTATACCCATCGCCTGGCGGTGCATGCGCACGGTAAATTCAGTTTCACCCAGCAGGGTTGCCATGCGGCGGTCGGCAAAGCCCTTGCGCTTGAGCATAAACATTTCATCTTTTTCAATGCTGTTCAGCTGGCGTGTACGCAGGTCCTGTTCCAGCTTGATCAGTTCTTCAATCTGCACCAGGTACCATGGGTCGATAAAGGTGAGCTGCTGAATACGTTCCATATCCATGCCCTGACGGAAGGCTTCCGCCAGGTACCAGATACGATCCGCGCCTGGTTGCTGTAATTCCTTGCGTAGCCTGCTTTCAATTTCTTCCGCCGACAGATCTTTTGGCAGAATTTCATTAAAACCATCAACGCCGGTTTCCAGGCTGCGCAAGGCTTTCTGCAACGATTCCTGGAAAGTGCGACCAATCGCCATCACCTCACCCACCGATTTCATCTGTGTGGTCAGGCGGTTTTCTGCACTGGGAAATTTTTCAAAGGTGAAACGAGGAATTTTTGTTACCACGTAATCAATCGATGGCTCGAATGAGGCCGGCGTTGCCCCACCGGTAATGTCATTGCGCAGTTCATCCAGGGTGTAACCCACTGCCAGTTTCGCTGCCACCTTGGCAATCGGGAAGCCGGTGGCTTTTGAAGCCAGCGCAGATGAACGGGACACCCGCGGGTTCATTTCAATAATGGTCATGCGACCATCTTCCGGGTTCACCGAAAACTGCACATTCGAGCCGCCGGTTTCCACGCCGATTTTGCGCAACACTGCCAGTGAGGCATCACGCATGCGCTGGAATTCTTTATCGGTAAGGGTTTGCGCAGGCGCTACAGTAATTGAGTCACCGGTGTGTATACCCATGGGATCGAAGTTTTCAATGGAACAGATAATGATGCAGTTGTCGTTTTTATCACGCACCACTTCCATTTCATATTCTTTCCAGCCCATAATCGATTCTTCCACCAGCAGTTCATTGGTGGGCGATAACTCCAGGCCGCGCTTGCAGATTTCCTCGAATTCTTCCTTGTTGTAGGCAATACCGCCACCGGAACCACCCATGGTGAAAGACGGCCGAATAATCGTCGGGAAGCCCACCATGGCCTGCACCTGGTAAGCTTCTTCCATACTGTGCGCCACCGCCGCGCGGGGCATATCCAGGCCAATCTCTTCCATCGCGGTTTTGAATTTTTCACGGTCTTCCGCCATGTCGATGGCATGCTTGGATGCACCAATCATTTCCACGCCATATTTTTCCAGCACACCTTCGCGGTCCAGGTCCAGCGCGCAGTTCAATGCGGTTTGTCCACCCATGGTCGGCAGCAGGGCATCGGGGCGTTCTTTTTCGATAATGCTGGCGACGGTTTTCCAGTGAATTGGCTCGATATAAGTCGCATCGGCCATTTCCGGGTCGGTCATAATGGTGGCGGGATTGGAGTTCACCAGAATAACGCGATAGCCTTCTTCGCGCAGTGCCTTACAGGCCTGAGCACCGGAGTAATCGAACTCACAGGCCTGGCCGATAACAATAGGGCCAGCACCAATAATGAGAATGCTGTTTATGTCAGTACGTTTAGGCATTGCGAATTTCCTTTACTGCATTAAAAAGAAAACGCGAATGAACGCAAATAGACGCAAATGAACGCAACATTAAATAACCTCAGTTTTCGTGTATTGGTACACAATACGTTTGACACCTAATTTAGGTGTACCAAAATTCAGTAGCAGGCCAACTGGAATACCTGTGGCTTTAAGGTAATTAATCACCTGTGCTCTATGAGCTTTATCAAACTCAGAGACTACCTTCAGCTCAACCAGGAGCTTATTCTCGACAACAATGTCAGAGACAAAATTACCAATGACATTGCCCTTGTAAATCACTTTCAAAGGCTTTTGCTGTGTAAAGATCATGCCCTGCTGTTGCAACTCTACACACAGCGCATTTTCATAAACCGACTCCAGAAAACCTGTACCGAGTCGGTTGCTGACCTCGAAGGCACACGCCAGCACTGTTTGAGAAATCGACTCCATTCGCTGCATACATCCTCCTGATGATTATCCTGTGCATTCCCATGTTCATACTGCTTTGAAAAGAAAACGCGAATGAACGCAAATGAGCGCTAATTCACGCAATATTAACTAGCACTGCTTTTGTGCATCAACGATCGATACTTTATACACCCTGTACAATTTGCAGCAAACCCCAGTAACTGGTCACTACAAAATCCGTATTTTTCATACCTTCCCTTACCTGTATTCTGTCTTTCAAGAATTGATCTTATTATTATCGCGTCCATTTGCGTTGTTAGCGTTCATTCGCGTTTTCTTTTTCGTTTTACGCTTTATACCCCTCAATCAACTCAATAAAGTGATCGAACACCGGTGACACGTCATTGGGACCGGGGCTGGCTTCCGGGTGTCCCTGGAAACTAAACGCCGGTTTATCAGTGCGGTGTATGCCCTGCAGTGAGCCATCGAACAAGGACACATGGGTGGCTTTCAGGTTGTCCGGCAGGGAATCCTGTTTTACCGCGAAGCCGTGGTTCTGGCTGGATATCATCACGGTTTTTTTCTCCACATCCTGTACTGGGTGGTTGGCGCCGTGATGACCGAATTTCATTTTCTCGGTCTGTGCACCACAGGCCAGTGCCAGCAGCTGATGCCCGAGACAGATGCCGAACAGAGGGATGTCGGTTTCCAGTACCTGCTTGATCGCTTCAATTGCGTAATCGCAGGGTTCCGGGTCGCCCGGGCCATTGGATAAGAACACGCCGTCCGGTGACATCGCCAACACCTCGGCAGCCGGGGTTTTTGCCGGCACCACGGTCACGCGGCAGCCGCGATCTACCAGCATATTCAGAATATTGAATTTAATGCCGTAGTCGTAAGCCACCACATGGTAAGGCAGCTCGCTGGCATCGTGCTGTGCATGCTGGTTACTGTTGATGTCCCAGCTTCCCTGGGCCCATTCGAAAGCTTGACCGGTGGTTACATGTTTTGCCAGGTCCATACCTTTCAGTCCCGCAAAGGCGCGGGCCTTTTCTATGGCGGCCTCGGCGTCGATGGCATCACCAGCCACAATACAGGCATTCTGCGCGCCCTTTTCACGCAGCAATCGTGTCAGACGACGGGTGTCAATGTCGGCAATCGCCACCACGTTGTGTTTTCGCAGGTAGTCCGGCAGGCTCATCTGGCTGCGCCAGTTACTGGCCAGCGCCGGCAGGTCACGAATCACCAGCCCGGCCACATGCACATGGGCGGATTCTTCATCACCAGCACAGGTGCCGACATTGCCAATGTGGGGGTAAGTCAGGGTAACAATCTGTTTTGAATAGGAGGGATCGGTAAGAATTTCCTGGTAGCCGCTCATTGCGGTATTGAACACGGCCTCACCGATTGACTCACCGGAAACACCGATGGAGCGCCCCCAGAACAGGCTTCCATCTGCTAACGCTAACAGCGCCTTTTGACTCATTATGCCTCCGCCGAACATACGAAACGGGAGCAGCGATAAATCGGTGCTCCCGTTTTCAGGATAGTGATGATTTCACGTATTTTATAGGCAAAAGCGATCTTTTACCATTGAAAATAAGCTGTCTTTACTAGAAATGAAAAAGCCGGAACAGAAATGTTCCGGCTTTAGGAATAGTGGCGTCCCCAAGGGGAGTCGAACCCCTGTTGCCGGGATGAAAACCCGGTGTCCTAGGCCTCTAGACGATGGGGACGCTGTAACTACAGACGATCACTCGTTGAAGTGGCGCGAATTATAGGGAGCATTTAATTGCTCGTCAACACTCTATTACGAATTTGTTTCATTAAATTAACAGATACCAATATGTTCTGCGTCTCTTGCAAACGCAACATTGCTTGCGTTAAGGTTATCAGGCCGTTGTTTCAGGCGGCTCGCACGCGCAGTGGATGATGTTTCGTGCGACACAACTTATATGGAGATTTTAATTATGAAACGAGCCAACACACTCGCCCTTAAAAAAACCGCATGTAAAAACCCAGCACGGGAAAAACTGACAAGGGCGAAACACCACTTCACACAATTCACCCTGGGGCTGCTGTCTGTTTTCAGCGCCTGCGGTTTTAGCCAGGCAGCGACGGTCAGCGATTTGCTGATCAGTGAAATCATGGCCGACCCCACAGCTGTCACTGACAGCAATGGTGAATGGTTCGAGCTGTTTAACCCCGGCAACGAGACCGTCAGCCTTGATGGCATCACCCTGCATGACGATGGCAGTAACAGCGTGCTGCTCTCCGGCAGCGGCCTGTCGATTGCCTCCGGCAGTTATTTTGTGCTGGCACGCAATGGCGACAGCCTGACTAATGGCGGCTTCAGCGCCGACTATGTCTATGGCAGCAGCTTCAGCCTGGGCAATAGCAGCGACGAGATTGTGTTTTCCAATGGTTCCGGGGAATTGCTGCGTCTCAACTACGGCAGTGGCTTTGTTGGCAGTGGTGTGAGCATGGAATTGACCAGCGACAGCATGCTGGCGGGCAATTACGCCGCCTCGCTGACCGCCTATGGTGATGGCGACTTTGGCACACCGGGCAGCGCCGGCAGCTATGCCTTTAGCGTAGAGCCTTCGCCGGTGCCATTGCCCGGCGCGGCCTGGCTGATGCTATCGGGGCTAATGGGGCTGCTGGCTGTACAAAGACGCAGATCCAGTGCCGCAAGCGCCGAGACCTTAGCCTGATACTAACCATTGGCTTTTAAAGCCTCGACTAACTCCTCGGCACCCAACCACTGCGGGGTGCCGAGCTTAAGTCATTTCTCAGGACGTTACTCAGGGCACTCAGTCCGCGCTATCCATCTTCGCCCAGGAATCCCGCAGGGTCACTGTGCGATTGAACACCAGGGTATCGCCAGAATCACCACCAGAACCGCTGTCACGGCAGAAATAACCTTCCCGCTCGAACTGAAAACGCTCTCCCGGCTCTGCTTCCGCCAGCGACGGCTCCAGCATACAGCCCTGCAGTATCTGTAAGGAATCAGGGTTAATGCGTTCTTTATAGTCCAGGCCATCCTTGCCATCATCCGGCGTAGGGTGACTGAACAGGCGATCGTACAGGCGCACTTCGGCGGGCACCGCATGGGCCGCAGAGACCCAGTGAATCACGCCTTTTACCTTGCGCCCTTCCGGGTTTTTTCCCAGGGTCTCCGGGTCGTAACTGCAACGCAGTTCGGTAATCTCGCCCTGTGCGTCCTTGACCACTTCATCACAGCGAATCACGTAGCCGGAGCGCAGGCGCACTTCGCCACCCAGCACCAGCCGCTTGAATTTTTTATTGGCTTCTTCGCGGAAATCTTCACGCTCGATGTACACCTCGCGGGTGAATGGGATGTTGCGTTTACCGAAACTCTCGTCCTGCGGGTGATTGGGTGAGCTGAGCTCCTCCATCTGGTTTTCCGGGTAGTTCTCGATTACCACTTTGAGCGGATTCAGCACCGCCATGCGGCGCGACGCATGGGCATTCAGGTCATCACGAATGGTGGCCTCCAGCATGCCCATTTCCACCGAGTTATCCATTTTGGTAACCCCGATGCGATGACAGAATTCACGGATTGCCCAGGGGGTATATCCGCGGCGACGTAAGCCGGCGATGGTGGGCATGCGCGGGTCATCCCAGCCATGCACATGCTTCTCTTCCACCAGCTGGGTCAGCTTGCGCTTGCTCATCACCGTGTATTGCAGGTTGAGGCGCGAGAACTCGATCTGCTGTGGATGGCAATCAATAGAGATATTGTCCAGCACCCAGTCGTACAGAGGGCGGTGATCAGCAAACTCCAGCGTACACAGCGAATGGGTAATGCCTTCCAGCGCATCGGAAATCGGGTGGGTGTAGTCGTACATGGGATAAATCGACCACTCGGCACCGGTCTGGTGGTGCACCACGCCGTGACGAATACGGTAAAGCGTAGGGTCGCGCATATTCATATTGGGCGAGGCCATATCTATTCTGGCGCGCAACACCCGTGACCCATTGGGGAACTCACCGGCTTTCATGCGCGCGAACAGGTCCAGGTTTTCCTCCACCGAACGCTCACGGTAAGGGCTGGGCTTGCCGGGCTCGGTGAGTGTACCGCGGTATTCACGGGTTTCTTCCGCGCTCAGGTCGCACACATAGGCCTTGCCCGCGCGGATCAGCTCCTGCGCAAATTCATACAGTTTGGGGAAGTAATCCGAGGCGTAATACAGCCGGTCCTGCCAGTCGAAACCCAGCCAGTGCACATCGTCCTGGATGGCTCGCACAAAATCGACATTTTCCTTTTCCGGGTTGGTGTCATCAAAGCGCAGATTACAGGTACCCTGGTAATCCTCGGCAATGCCGAAATTCAGCACGATCGACTTGGCATGACCAATGTGCAGGTAACCATTGGGCTCGGGCGGAAAACGCGTCGCCACGCGACCGTTATTTTTATTATGGGCCAGGTCGTCATCAATGATATGACGAATGAAATTGCTGGTTCTGGAACCCTCTTCAGTACTCATGCTGGTTTAATACCCATAAAAGTTGCGGCGGACAATAAGGCGGGATTTTAACAGAAACTGTTCTGGGGAGTTAGTCGTAGGGTGGCATCAAGCGAAGCGGATCCACAGAAATGTATAAAGTCCGCAAATGAACGCACTAAAGTGCAGGAGCACTTTGAACGAGCGAAAGCTCGGCCCGAAGGGTGGAGCACAGGATGTGCGCAATAAATAAACGCAAATTTTATCTATTTGCTCGTTCCCACGCTCCCGCGTGGGAACGCATATGCAGCGAGATGCTGAGTAAAAATAAGCTGGTTAGCTGAGCAAAGGGTTCCCACGCAGGAGCATGGGAACCAGCCAAGTAGACCCAGGACTAAAGACTACACCTTCCAGCTATCGTGTTTTTGCTCCCACGCCCAGGCGTGACGGATAATGCTTTCCAGATCAGTAAACTCCGGCTTCCAGCCCAGCTCTTTCTGCAGCAGGGACGAATCAGCCACCAGGCGCGCCGGGTCACCACTGCGACGCTCGCCGGTTTCTACGGCAAAATCATTGCCGGTGACCTGTTTGGCCACATCAATCACCTGCTTGATTGAATAGCCCTGACCATTACCCATATTGTAGGCCCGGCTATCACCGCCCGCGACCAGATGCTCCAGCCCAAGCAGGTGGGCGCTGCACAGGTCATTGATATGAATATAATCACGCACGCAGGTACCATCCTCGGTGTCGTAATCCGTACCGAACACGGTAATAGAGTCACGACGCCCGGACGCCGCCTGCAACACCAGTGGTATTAGATGGGTTTCGGGTATATGCCGCTCACCCAGCTCACCGTCCGGGTCAGCACCCGCGGCATTGAAGTAACGCAGACTAACCGATTTAAGGCCATAGGCACGGTCGAAATCCTGCAGAATCTGCTCAACCATCAGCTTGCTGTGGCCATAAGGATTGATCGGCTTCTGCGGATGCTTTTCATCGATGGGGGTATACTCAGGCTCACCAAAGGTCGCTGCTGTGGAGGAAAAAATAAATTTATTAATACCATGGTCCAGCATCGCATCCAGTAGAGTCTGGGTATTACTGACATTATTACGATAATACATCGACGGCTTCTCAACCGACTCGCCGACCTGGATATAGGAGGCGAAGTGCATCACTCCGTCAAATGAGTGCTTGCTAAACAACTGATCGAGCAAAGCAGAATCAGCAATATCACCTTCGGCAAACTCACCGTACTTAACCGCATCACGGTAACCATTTGAAAGGTTATCTAGCGTGACCACATCATGACCGGCCTGAGCCAGCATCTTCACCATATGGGAACCAATATAACCGGCGCCACCAACCACTAATACTTTCATAATTATGCCTTTTTAATATGCATTATTATTGATAAAGCCCTTGAAGATAGTTAACAGTATGATTTTCAAATCAAACCACAGTGACCAGTTTTCGATATAATAAAGATCATACTCAATACGTTTCTGCATTTTTTCAAGGGTATCGGTTTCACCACGTAGACCATTTACCTGTGCCCACCCGGTAATGCCCGGTTTTACCATATGCCTTAACATATAACGGTTAACCTGGTCTTTATACAACTCATTATGCTGCACAGCGTGCGGGCGTGGACCGACAATCGACATACGGCCCTGCAACACATTATAGAATTGAGGCAATTCATCAAGACTGGTTCTACGTAAGAAAGCACCTAGTTTCGTGATTCGTGCGTCATTTTTGCACGCCTGAGTCACTTTCCCCTGTTCCTCGCAATGAACTTTCATGGTGCGAAATTTATAAACGTTGATAATTCGACCATCCCAGCCATGGCGTTTTTGCTTGAACAGGGCTGGTCCGGGTGATGTAGCCTTTATAGCTATAAAAATCAACAATAACAACGGACTGATAAGAATAAAAATCAGGAGGCCCAGGAGCCGATCTTCAATCGCTTTGACGACTTGATTACCACCTAGCATGGGTGTATCCGACAGATTAACAGCAGGTAGGCCTGCAATTTCCGTCATTGAGTGATTAAGCAGAGTAAAACCGAATATATCTGGAATAAATTTGATATTAACTGTCTGGTGGCGCAACGCATAAAGCAGCTCCTTCACCCGTTTTTCAGCTCGCATAGGCAAAGCAATCCATACTTCATCGACCTTATGAGCTTGAACAAACTTCTCAACATGAAGCAAGTCACCAACAACCTCATACCCATTAATAGAATTACCATGAAGCTTTATGTTGTCATCAAACAACCCCTGCACCTTAAACCCAGTCCAGGGAGAATCAGCCACGTTTGACAACAACCGTTTACCAAGATCACCTGCACCGACAATAACCACACACCTGTAATTCCTGCCTTTTTTACGCTGATACTGCAGGAACCCATATATACACATACGAGACACCAGCAGGAATAGCAACCCAGACACCATCCACAGCCCAAGCCATAGCCGCGAATAGTCAGAAGATATCTTCATACCAAACAGGATAACAATCATTAAAACGACAACTGTCAACCACGACAGAAATATAACCCTGGCTTGCTTGACAAGACTTTGCCCACGCCAGGATGAATACATACCGAACAAAGGAAAAACGATAACTACACAGAACACAGCAAATAGAACCAATGCACGATAGTCTTTCGGCATCAAAGACGCATCAAATGAAAATCTGGCCATATATGAGACTAATGCCGCCAAAATTACAGCAGCAGGGTCAGATAAGCGTGAAAACAGGCCAAAAAAACCTGAATAGCTTTTGAATACGCTATTACCAAACACGACTTGTTAGCCTAGATGAATATACAGTCCAAACGTAAGACTTACTCAAATTTAATCCTACAAAAAGAAACGGGCGAAACATAATAATTGAAAACCGTATAACACAACGTACGATAAGTATAAAAATATTCAAAATTTATTCAGACAGTTCTGGCAGAACTAGTATGAACAGTATTTAGACATAATGACATCATTTGCATAAATACTCACCCATAGTACAAATAATGCTCATTATCTATAAATTTTAGGCATAACAATATACTGTCAAATGATAAAAACAAATTAAAACAAATAATCACACACTTCCTTTTCTGGTGTATAGCAAGTTTTGCTGTCTTGAAGCAAATTAATTATGAGCTTATAGTCCGCATGTTCACAAGCCCTATTAATCTCATCCAAAAGACCCTCAAGCGCAACCCAGTCATAGGCAAGTTCTTTAGCCCTCATTATCCTAGGATGCGCAGTATCCGTGAGATTTTCACCATCTCCAATTAGTAGCTCCTCATAAAGCTTTTCACCTGGGCGTAACCCACTATAAACAATTTCAATACCATGACCATTTCCCACTTTTTTGATATCGTACCCACTCAACTTTATCAATCTTCTAGCCAGATCATCTATTTTAACAGGGTCACCCATATCTAAGACAAAAACATCCCCTCCTGTAGCCATAGATCCAGCCTGAATAACCAACTGTACAGCCTCTGTAATTGTCATAAAATATCGAATTACATCAGGATGTGTTACTGTCACAGGCCCACCGGATTCAATCTGCTCCTTAAAAAGAGGAACGACTGATCCAGATGACCCAAGCACATTACCAAATCTCACCATACAAAATTTTGTGGTAGCAGTTTCATTATCTAATGCCTGTAAAACAAGCTCAGAAAAACGCTTTGTTACGCCCATAACATTTGTTGGTCTAACAGCTTTATCTGTAGATATCAAGACCATAGACGAAATATTACATTCGATTGCGACCCTGGCAACATTCAATGTGCCAAAAATGTTATTCTGCACCCCCTCGACTATATTATGTTCAACCATTGGCACATGCTTAAAGGCTGCAGCATGATAAATAGTATCTACTTGATATTTATTACAGATATCAAGCAAACGTTTCTTATCTCTAACAGAGCACAAAAACGGTATTACAACACAATCGTTATTAATACCAAGTAATTCATGGTTAATTTTATATAAAGAATACTCAGATGACTCAACGAGCAATATAGTTTTAGGGCTTTGAGCGATTACCTGACGACATAACTCACTGCCAATAGACCCTCCTGCTCCGGTAACCATCACAACTTTATTTGTTATACATGCACCAAGCAGATCACTATCTGGTTCGATCGAACTTCTACCAAGAAGGTCTTCTATATCAACTTCCTGTAAGTTTTCAACAGTTTTTCTACCTGAAATGAGATCAGATGAATTTGGTATAGTTTTGATATGTACAGGATATTTTTCCAGAAATGAGATTACTTTATTGCGCTTATCTCTACTCAGTGATGGCAGTGCTATCAACACACAAGAGATATCATGCTTATTTATAATTTCGTCCAACTTGTTTGGCGGAAAAACTCTCACACCGTGGACTACTGTGTGGTGCTTAAGCCTATCATCATCAATAAATGCTCTCGGCTCATATTCGTAGCCATGATAAAGAGAGGTAACGAGCTGCAACCCAGAGACACCTGCACCATAAATTACTACATTTTTCTTTTTGTTCTTTATATTATGATAATAATAAGCCCTAATATAAAATCTTGCACCAGCCACAAATAACAATATTAACAAATAATAAAAAACGGCTGAAAGAACAGTAACTTTTGCCCCCAAAACCAATGACGCAGACACATAAATCAAACTCGAAAGAGCAGTCCCCTTTATTATTAATATATTTGCATTCTGACCCATGTACCTTATTACAAGATCATAAAACCCAATTAACTTGAACACTAGAATTGACACTACACATGTGGTAAAGATTAAAACAACTCCAGATAAGTCAAACACGTCATTTAGTTTAGTATCAAGCAATACGCGTGAAAGCACTATTGAAATAAAAATTGATACTGCGTCTAAAATACCTTGAATTAAGCGCTTGTTATGTCGCTTAATTTCAAACAATTTACTTAGTGTCATTTCAGTCTCATCATTGAACTTATTTAATATATGAATGGTACTCGTTCATTAAGAGCCCATTAACATAATCCTTTGAAAAACACTCCACACCTCTCATTCTTGCCTGCACTCCAAGCTTAATACGCATTGAGTCATTAATAAGTAAGGTTTCCAACCCATTTTGAAGCGCTGGAACACTTTTACACTCGACTAATATTCCAGTTTCATCTTCGACAATAGAGTCACTTAACCCGAATATTTTTGTCCCTAATGCAGGTATTCCACATAATGCAGCCTCTATAACAACATTACCAAAGCCTTCCCTGTAGCTAGGCAATACTAATAATTCCGCAATAGAGTAAAACACCTCTGGATCAGAGCGATAACCGAGAGAAAATATACGATGGCACTTATCAATTAACTTCTTCGTATCGTAATTCAATGGATCAATATCATCTTCGCGCGGACCAACAAGAAGTAAAACCACATCAGGGTAGTTATCTGCAATATTACAAAAAGCTTCTACCAGCTCACCAACGCCTTTTTCACGAGTCACCCTACCTACAAAAAGTATAACTTTGGTGGAACTTGGAATTCCTAGTTTTTCTAATTCAACTCTGCCTTTTTCAGCCAGGGATTTTCGATCGTATTTCACAATATCAAAACCAGAAACAGATCCATGTCCCAGCACCTTTAATTTATTTGCGTGACATACCCTCTCTCTTAATATGAAGGCCTTTTCACTATCACTGTCTGTATAAGTCATCGTTGCCCAACGACCAATCAGAACATCACTTAAGCGACCGATCTTTCTTTTCAAGCCTGCCATTTCACACCAGGGCAAACCTGCATAAATATGCATAATACAAGGGACACGAAGAATTTTTCCTGCCAAAACACCAAGCAACCCACCTTTTGATGTAATAGTGTGTATGCAATCAATTTTATAACGGCTAAGAACTTTTAGTATTCTATAAAGTGAAACAGCATCTTTAAATGGCGTAAATCTCCTTTCAATATCAACCACCAGGTATTCAATACTATTTACTTTACAAAACTCATCTAACTCACGATCATAACCTGTAACGACTATAACTTTATATCCTTCTTTTATAGCGTATTCAATCTGCAATCTGAGAAACTTGTTAACAGAAAAAGGGGTGGCAGAGATTCGGCATATTACAGGCCTTCTATTATTGGATTTCATCTGGAAGCGCCATCATTACTACAAATAATCTGCTTTATGCTGCACCAGCGATCGCACTCGCCCTGATCGACAGGTAATGCTCTGTTTTTTAGAAGCATGTATGTATATGGGGACATTATTGCAATAACACTATACAGAAGCTTTACAGACTGAATAACAAACACCTTGAAAATTAAAAAATATTGCTTCTTACGTTTAAAAATCCTAGCATAGTCCATCACTCTAGACAGCCTTGTTTTATATTCCTTTTTTAAGGTAATCCTAGGGACTCTATAACCAAGTAAAATCTCATCTATACAATGAAACGTGCTGGAAGCATAAGTTCTTAACAAAAGCTCCTGATCTTCAGACATAAATGATTTCTCATTATACAAATTATCTAAAAACCACTTTTTTTTCCCCATCCATGTGGGATGCGGCATGTAAAAACCCGAATATGGCCTTGAGCATATTTCATCATGATCAACATGATATGGATAGGTGCCCATACACCTAAGATCATCGCTAACAATAAGAACTCTAGTAGAAACAAGATCCACATAATCATGTTCACATAAGAATATTAACTGCTTTTCAATTCTATCAGGATAGCTAATATCGTCAGCATCCATTCTCGCGAAGTATTCACCAGATGATAAGTGAACCAGCTCATTTAATCTAACAGCAAGACCTTTATTCAGGCCGTCAGAGTGTACTTTTATTCGTTTGTCAGTAAACTTCTCGAGTACATTAAGCGTATTATCTGTAGACCCATCATCAATGATAATCAGCTCCCAATTGGTATATGACTGTTTAATTATTGATTGCACTGCCGTTTCAACAGTTTCAGATGAATTGTATACAGACATACCCACACTAACTAGGGCATCACGCATGATATCGCACTCTATTTGTTTCTATTTTTTGTCTAATACTGTATTCATTTCGTGTTGCAAAGTAACAACCAAAAACAAACCAAAAGACCACTTCAACGCTTCTAAACTGAATCAGCCCGGCAATATAGTACATTAAAATAAAATATGCTAATGGGATATTAAACCGAGTTTTAAACTCATAACGAATAATCTCAAGCGGTATTAAGATAAACAATATAAAACCGATAATCCCCTGTTCTAACAATGTTTGTAAAAATATATTATGAAGATTTCCTTCGTGAGTATTGGAATCATGAAACTCTTCAAGTGATGAAATCGCATTACCCATACCTACACCGAATGGGTACTCTTTGAAGACATCTACTGACATAACCCACATATTAAAACGTGCAAATGATGAATAATCACTACCCGCATCCTGAATTCTCTGTATTATATAATCGCCACCCAATAAAATGCTAGAACACATTAGAATTACAGCGATAAGTGTAAGCGACATTATACTGCGAATATTCGTTAGAGGCACCTTATAGAATAAGGCAATAAGGTTTAGAACAAGTCCAATCCTACTCGCAAGCAAGACACTTATCAAAAAAGAAAAGAAATAATATATTCGCCGAGATTTAGCAGACAACACGAATACACCAAGCATTGCGATCCAGGTAGAGTCAAGATTCACACCGCCACCATAAACACTAGCAATATGTGGATGCCCTGATGGATTACTCATAAAATCCAGAATAACATTGTTATGTATAACTATATTTATAATGACAACAATAATCATAAATATTGCTGCTTTATTAAAAACACCTAGAGCGTTTGTATAACCTAATCGTTGACCAAAGAACTGACCTAACAGAAACAAGTACAAACAATATATAAAATTTACAAAATCTGCATTTAAACCATAATTTGGCAAATTAAGGAGATATATAATAACTACCACAGAAGCGTAAGCCACCACCAAAATAGGCGCCATATAAATGAAAGTGTTAAAAATAAATAATGGAAATGCAGCCAGAGTTATGATGTGATAGGGTTTAATTGAAAAACCATCACCTTGAAAAATTATAACCCATTGCAGATTAAGACTCAGAAATACAACAAAGAGAAATAGCTTCAGCACCGTGACACTAGACATAATATATTCATCTTTTTTCACAGTTTTATCCATTCTAATGGTATAAGATCAGCAGTATCTTTATCTCCAGAAGAAAACCATTTTTCTGGAGAAATAACAATCTTTTCCTTATTTGGATTCAACCATGCGCCCCACCAGCTAAAACTACTATTTGCAATAATTTGATGATCACAAGAGCTCATTAACATCATATCTTCATAGTCTGCAATATTTTCAGAACTCACAACCATGTATGGCCTATGAATTTTAAGATTACTCAGTACCCATTCTATATCATCTGAAAATAGCACATATTTTATATTCTGGTATCTTGCCTCTATAAAATTCATTGCATTTTCGTAATATTCAACACTACATGTACCGTGAACCTTATTAGCTGTACTATCTGATATATAGTCACCTCTTCTTACATGAATACTAACTGTAACGTCTTTACAGTTAATAATATCTTCTAACATTGCATGCGCATCACCAGAAAGCCCATCTGTTATTTTAAATTTTGATAATAGCTCGTCTCTACATGTAGAGAAATATTTCTCGCTTTGCCAGTAACCATCAATTAATACATCATCAGGCAATCTGAGAAATTCAGAATCATACGAGAAATATCTCTCTCGATAATAATTTCGATAATACCGAAACCCTATTTTGCTGACGATCTTATCCAGCTTGTTTCCGAATTTACTAACTTTATATTTAGTTAAAGACGTTATTTGTTCATCTGAAGCAACCGAAGCGCCAATATTAAACACGCCCAGAGAGTAGTCACGTAATGAATCGTGCGCGAGCTCATGAAGATCCAGATACAACTGAGTCTTATGCAATTTTGAGAGTGCATAGCCTGCGGCATACTGGAACATCTGATTTCCTAAGCCACCGCATATTTTTGCAACAATCATCGATACCTTCTAACTAACTTCTTAATAAGAATTTTCAATCCATCCCGCTTATAAACAGCCATAATTTTACCGACTGCATATCTGACGTTGCTCAGTACACGCATCAGCCTGGAAGTTTTTCTATTACTATACTCGACTTCAGGCAATGCAATATAGTGGTGCAAACGATCAAGCATCTCGGCTCTTAACTCCTGACTATCTTTAACCATATTATTGATGTAATCGATATGCTTTATTTTATCAGGTCTTTCAGAAAACCATTCATTATATTCAATATAACGCAACAACAGATCGTCGACTTTTGAAGGAACTCGAAGAGCACACCCCTCATACTCCACATTACTACTTCTTTCAATAATAGAGCCAAACAATCCACGTCTCAATTGTAGATTGGCGTACACTGGCATGTCACCATATAAATCGAACCTGATATCAATATCATCCCCCTCCATATAATCGATATATATGTGATTTGGTGACTCACAAACCTTTACTGAAAATTGGTCATATGTATGATTCGACAACTTGTTTATTATTATTCGGGATATATTTTTCAAGGAATAGCAAAATATATCAATATCAGAGCCTTTGTCATATAAAGGAAAAATCTCAGATGGCTTAATAACACAATACTTCTCACCATCTAACGCTTCAAATATTGTTTTAAGATTTAATCTATCCATATAAAACGCATACTCTAATATTATTAATACCCTTATATTTAAGAACTGAAACTCTATGCAACCCATCTACCACAACATATTTCCCGTCACGGTTAACGGCACATATAAAATCATTCTGAGCTTTATTTATATCAAACTCGTCAATTAAATTTTGATACCTGTCAACTGAGTAGTCAGATTGCAAAGCATAGCCTAGATACTTATCCAAATACTCTCGATAAACATCCATACCATTAAGTAAAGCAATGTATTGAGGAGAACTATCTATTTTAAGAGTGTCACTGTAATACTCGTTCGCACTTCCACACACCACTCCGCAATATAACGAGTCAATACTTATTCTCTTGAACTCATAATACCTTATATAACCAAGATAATATGGGATATCAATACCAATATTTTTTGCTCTGAAGTGTTTTATACCCTCACTATAACCGTTTAATCTCAGCATTTTATCAACATGCTCCTCACAATCTGTTGCATGAACAACATGATCATGAGTCATCTCACCATCGACTCGCGGGTTATATCTTAATCTTATTTCATTCTTCAACCGCTTCATTGATGATGATTCTTTATGCCTGAACTTGCCTTCGTCGATGTAATCATCATCTGGCCGCTTATTCAGCACATAAATGAAACAGACTTCAGCTGGCGTATTTCGTAAATATTTTGTTTTCTCATTTAGATGAATCAGTGGTGCATAATCAAATGAATACACCTGATTCACAAATTTTTTGATATTGCCAGGGCTGTGTTTCTTTATTTTTATAATATCAAAATTATCATCAGACCTGATCATATTAAGGATATCAGACAGATATTGCATACCATGCCCCCAAACCAATAAACAGTCATATCTAATTGTATTTATTAGTAATTCACTCATTTATTTATCCAAGATTATCAAGACACATCTTTTTGCGAATATATAAAGGGGAAAATAACAAATATGGGATCATAGCTAGTACTGTACCCATAGCTACGCCTTCAGTCCCGAATCCCATATGCTTAACAAAAAACACAGTACAAAAAATATTCAAAATAACGGCTAAGACAGAATGAGCTATCTGAAACCTCAAAACACCCAACCCATTAAACAGAGTTGAAAAATTAGACGAAAAAACACGAAGCATTGTCAGAGCTGACAGCGCGATGAAAAGAGATTTGTTATACAATTCATCACTTCTTACCCAAGAATTTAGGATATATTCGCCAAAAAAAGTTAAAGGCAAAATTAACAAACATACACCAATACTTATTCTTAACGTCTTATTCAACACTATAAATATTTTTTTTATTTCATTTTCAGCATACATCTTCGTATACAAAGACCAGAGCGGCGCCATAAAGAAACCTTGCATCATTATTATAAATAAAAATAGCTTATTCGAAAGACTGTACTCAGGCACATACTCAGATCCCAACAATACTGATATCATTACACTATCTGACGTAAACAATATTACAGCTGTAATTTGCAGTAAAAAAAATCCACTACCAGTCTTCATTGTCTCAGAAAATTTACCATGATCTATTTTTCTAAAATCTGGCCTAACCTCCTTATACTTATAATATAAAAATAAACTAGTCGAAAGATTAGATATAAGCACGCTAGACAGATATATTAGTGAAAGATAATATACGCCTTCGTGTTTTACATCATTAAAACCATCACTATCTATAAAAATAGCTCCTAATAGAATCACACCATGAAATAACATATTTCGTAGTGGCGGTATAAATGAGAGGTGAATTGAATAAGCTATGCTATTTGTTATACCCAGCAATAAATGAATCATCGACGAAAACACTATAATAAAAATAGCTATATCAAGATAATTATTACTAGCTGAATCGAAATTTAATAAATCGCTGATTTTTATAGCACTTGAGGCAAACAACAAAAGCAGCATAGCTATGAACGTGTATAATGAAAAATAATAAAGTGAACTTCCGATATATTCCCTTGCTAACTTCTGTTTACTTTTAGCCACTAATTTAGTTAGTTTATTGCGCAAACCATTGCTATAACCGATATCGAACTGAACTAACCAGCTTGCGACTGCTGTTAATGTTAGCCATATTCCATACTCGGTTTTTCCTAATTTAGACAACAATATTGGCATATATACAAATACAAATACCACACCTAAAAGCTGCGTCATAACTATAAGGGGTATATTGATACCTAAAATTCTCTTTATATCCAATTCTTACAAGCCACTATTGATCATTTAATCTATTTATAAAAAGTAAATGTACTTCAGCACAAAGTATTCCGTATTCCGTATTCCGTATTCCGTAGTCAGTAGTCAGTAGTCAGTAGTCAGTAGTCAGTAGTCAGTAGTCAGTAGTCAGTATTAACGCAACAACAAATTTTATTAACAAAGCAAATGCATTATGTTAGACTAAAGTATATTATACCATGACTGCGACTGTAAGCAGTACGGGCTGAAAAAATAATGTCTAATTTAACTCGAAAAGTATTTAAATACCTTAATAATCCCCGCTTACTTAAAACACGATTCGCAATGAATTCACAAGTATATGAGTCCAGCCCTTTTTATAGTCAAAAAGGCCAGGACGAATGGCTTTTAATGGATGTATTCGACTACCAAAATAATGGCCTTAAACGAAATGGCTTTTTTGTTGATCTTGCCTGTGCTGATGGAATCGAAATCAACAACACACTATTTGTCGAAAAGCACCTAAATTGGAAAGGTATACTTATAGAACCAAATCCATATTATATTAGCAGCATTAAAGAAAACCGCACAAATAACTTTGTCTCTGCATGTGTCACTAGTGAGGCCGATAAAATAATAAAGTTCAGAGTTGATAATGGCATGCTTGGCGGAATCATTGGTGATGATTATGACAACAATACCTCAGTTCGCAAACAACAACTAATTAATGCTGAAATAATTGAGATTCGCACTAGAACACTTACAGAGATCTTAACTTCTAATAACGCACCGAATCAAATGGATTACCTTTCACTTGATATAGAGGGCGCAGAATATGAAGCTTTAAAAAACTTCGATTTTGAGCAGTTTAAATTCCGAGCAATGACAATCGAACGCCCAACATTCGAACTAGATTTACTACTTGATTTCGCAGGTTATATACAAGTCAAGAGACACTTATTTGATACATTTTATATTCATAAAGACTTTATAAATGAAACGGTTTTCCAAGAAAAATTACACTTTATGATGACACCCAGAAAAAACTGGTAAGCAATCGATAACACATAACATTATCTTCTTATAGAAAAATTAATATATTTAACTATAAAGATCAAAATAGCCCTGTAATTGATCCAATCAAGAAATCCAAACCTTATAAAGAAATCCTCCACTAATTCTTTTTTCATCTCAGCCCAAACACTTTCTGCTACGGTTGCCTTTTTAGTTAAAACAAGTAATAAATAGTTTAAATTTGCACCGAACCTAGTTACTCTTCTGTTAGATACTAAAAAAGCTTGTTTAATACCTAGCGATGTATATATGTCTCTTTTTAGCTCCTGCAAATCAAAAAATGCGCTAGGCATATACCTTAAATGTAGGTAATTTTTTTCAAGATTCACACTTGCCATGTTTTGTGAAAAAATATAGTACGATTTCGTTTTTAAAATAATAGGCAACGCAATAAGTACGTGTGCCCATAATGATTTAGACACCGCATCATAATCAAAGTCTTTAGCTTGGCTCTTCTTGACGATTAACGATGAAAGTTTAGTAGAGAACACTTCATGAACTAACTCTGTATTATTATAATACCCATGCATGCTAGTATCATATCTTGGATTTTCCTCCGTATAAGGAGGCTGAATTGTTCCAACACTACAAACATTGGGTTTAAACATCAATAACTCACTAATTAAAACATCAATTTTGTCTAAGCAGATAAGATCACGATCAGAACACCACCATATATATTCAGAATCAGGCTTATTCAGAGTTTCTATGACATTCCCTCCAAAGCCCACATTATTTTTTAAAATTTGATAATCGAAACTAATAGAAGAAAGCTTATATAATTTATACATTTCATCTAAAATTTCTTTTGTACCATCATTAGAAGCATTATCTGAAACATAAACACCAATTTTATTCGCATATCGAGAGGCTTTTATCGTATCTACCATGCTTTTAAGTAGAGATTCTAGCGACTCCTTACGGTTATATGTAGGAATTGATATGGTTAGAAAATTCATTGTTCTCTTATGTCATTTTTTTATTAAGAAGGTTTTTATATCTTTTCATATTATAAAGTACATCAACATACGAATACCTTTCTTCTACACCAAGCATTTTCTTTATTAAGCTACAATCAGGCACATAATATGATCGCCCTGATGTTTTGGCTGGATCAACATTAATCGTTATTTCTTTAGATGGAGAAAGGATATCTCTAACTTTTTTTGCTAACTCCAATACCGATAATTCACTTTCAGAACCGACATTATAAAATTGACAGTCTTCGCCATTTTCTAAAATACTAAGAACCCAATTTGCCACGTCATCTACATGCAAATAACTACGAACTTCTGAACCGTCACCATCAAGCTTAATTCGTTCAACGTCATCCATCAAAGCATCTCGCACAAAATTACCGATTGCATATTGCCCATCAAGCGGCATCTCGTCACCTACAACAGAAAAAATACGTGCAATTTTTACCTCAATATCATATTGATTTGAATATATAGCGCACAAAGTCTCGGAATATCTCTTCGCATTACCGTAAACAGAATTACTATCTGTTGTAACAGGCGCAGAAGTATTTTGCTCACTTATTTTCAAACCATAATTATTGATGTTGTTATTTAAATAAACCGCACCAGAACTTAAAAGAACAAACTTAGATACACCTGATCGAATTGATGCTTCTAATGAATTTCTCACCCCTTGAACTATTGACTCAGCATATTCTAATTGATTTTTAACTAATCGATCGTTTACCTCAGTGGCTCCATGAATAAAATGTGAATAATTCGAATCAAGATTAAAACTTTCACGCATATCAGCCTCATAAAAATCCACTACATTAGAAGATGCTATATCCGGGTATTGATTAACGAATTTATCTACATTTCTTGTTAGCAGAGTAATACGTGATGTTATTCTATATTGAAGTAATTGTTTTACAATAGCCCGACCAATAAAGCCTGTACCTCCAGTGATGAAGTATTGGTTTTTACTCATTATCTTTTACCGGCTCAACAATCATTTCTGCTAGAAACTCATCTCTTGACAGAAATGGATACATATCTTCAATAGGTTTTGAGGTCATACTTCCATCGTTATTCTTAACAGCACTTACAGCAGGAATTACCTCCTGATTTTCGGGACATACCACTTCACAAACAACCGGACCTTCCATAGCCAGCACCCGCTGTAGTTTTTCTCTTAATTCAAGAGCATTTTCTATTTTTATAAATGGAAGTCCATAAGCATTAGAAATTTTCTCAACTTCCGGAAACGATACGCCGGACGCAGCATCTGTTCCTATTCTTCGGCCTTCAAAAAATTTATTCTGTGTCGCTCTGATTGATAAATAACCGTTGTTATTCCAGACAATCAATTTCACTGGGATAGCATAATGTTTGATAGTCTGCAGCTCCTGAATATTAAGCTGAAATGAACCATCACCTGTTATACCAATCACTGGCTTCTGGGCTGCAATACATGCTCCTATTGCAGCAGGCAAGGTAAAGCCCATATCAGCTTGCGCACCAGATGTGATATACCTTTGTGACTGTCTTTTTAGCAGATACGACTGGGAAGTAACGTAATAAGATGACCCGGCATCAGATACAACTATTGACTCATTATCAGCCAGCTCTGACATTACTTTGGTGAACTCGTACATGTTCACTGTAGATGTATCATATCCGCCCTGTGAAACGGGCCATATTTTCTTCCAGTGAACACACTTCTGATTCCAGTCTGTTCTTTTCTTCGGTTCGATTTTTGTTTTTACCTGATCTAGAAAATCACTTATATCTGCTTTGATAAAGTGATCTATTTTTACTGTATTTTTTTTATGCTCAGCTTCATCTATATCAACCACAACAAGTTTTGAATTTCTACCAAAGAGATCGTATTCAAACCCAGTCAAGCATACACTCAATCTGGAACCCAGGCAGATAATAAGATCACTGTTTTGTAATGCAAAGTTACCTGCCCTATCTCCCTTGATACCAAGCCTGCCTACATAGTTAGGATTATCCTGCTCAAAATAATCGACAGCCAGATATGACACTGAGCATGGAAGATTATATTCATCAACAAACTTTCTGAATTTATCAATTGAACCAGACAATCTTATGCCATTACCAGCAAGCACAATCGGCCTTTCAGCTTCATTATACAACTGTACAAATCTGTCAAGGTCAATTACAACAGACTCATCACTGTTATCTGCTTCAAAATGCTTTAAATCATCCTCTTCTGGAGAGTATCCCTGAACATCTAGCGGTATATCAATCCATACCGGCCCAGGCCGCCCCTCTAAAGCCATATATGCTGCTTTTTCGAGGTGATACATAATTTCTTCAGGCTCATTCACCATTACTGCATACTTGGTTAGTGGCTCAACGATAGAAATAATATCAGCTTCCTGCACACCGAATTGCCTCAATTGTGTGCTTGAATTCCTTGATGTCTCTTTTCTTTTTATTTGTCCAGATATAAAAATGACTGGCACATTATCTTGCCATGCATCCAGCAGACCAGTAATCGCATTTGTAGAGCCACAACCAGTAGTCAACATTGCCGCTGCCAGGCCGTTTTTATATTTCGCATATCCAACTGCACCCATGGCACATGCCTGCTCATGATGATTACATATTGCATTGATATCCGGGTTGGCAGCAATCCCATCATTCAGAAACATCGCACCACCACCTGTCAACGTAAATATATCATTAACACCACTATCAACAAGAAATGACGCAACTAGATCAGCGACTCTTTTTTTCATACAGCGTTACCTCTACTGGCCAGCGCTTCTTTCAGCCTTTCTATAGCCAGCTTAATATTTTCAATAGAATTCACATAGCAAATTCTGACAAAGTCATTTGCATATACACCAAAACTGCTACCAGGTAGCACAGCTACGCCTGCATTCTCGAGAGCAAACTCACTGAACTCTTCTCCATCCATCCCTAATCCTGAAACATTTGCAAACGCATATATCGCGCCTTCTGGCAATGCACACCTGACTCCTTCAATAGAATTGAGACCTTCCACCAGAACCTCTCTTCTTCGGGCGTATTCATGCTTCATATGTTGTACTGCTGTCTGATCACCATTTATGGCCTCAATTCCTGCTTCCTGAATAAAGGGTGGCACACAGGAATTAATTGTCTGCACCAGAAGTCCCATTTTTTCAATAAGATGCCTGGGCCCGATTGCTGCACCAAGTCTCCAGCCTGTCATAGCAAATGCCTTGCTAAAGCCATTCAACACCAGTGTATTAGTTTTACAAAAATCCAGCATTGAAGGACTGAAGAACTCATATTCATCAAAAAACGTCAGTCTTGAATATATTTCGTCTGACAATAAAAATATGTCGTGTTGTTTACAGAGATCATATATTCCCTTTATGTCCTCTTTACTCATAACTGCTCCGGTAGGGTTACTGGGAGAGTTAATTATTATTAATCTGGTCTTGTCCGTTATTTTTTCTGCTATATCTTCTGCTTTTAACTGATGTTTGTTTTCCTCTTTCAAAGCAACACGAACAGCAGTTGCACCGCAAAACTTAATAGCTGAATAGTATGTAGGAAACCCGGGATCTGGGACAATAATCTCTTCCCCCGGATTAACCAGACATCTGATAGCAAAATAAATAATTGAATTAGCACCGGGGGTAACAAGGATCTGATCTATATCTGGAGCAAAACCACGTGACTTCATCGTGGTTTCAGAAACTGCCTTGCGCAGCTCGTACAAGCCCATAGAGCTTGTATAATGTGTGTTACCACTTTTTAGCGAATTAATGCACGCATCAATAATGTTTGCAGGTGTATCAAAGTCTGGCTCACCCAACTCAAAGTGCAATATTTCCTTACCCTGTCTTTCCAGCTCCTGAACCCTGTCAAGAACCTTAAACATAGGCTGCCCGTCAATCTGATATGCGGATTTTGAAAGACTTAACATATTGACATCCTTAGACTAAATATTACACGTTCCAGCATTTAGAAATTAACACCAAAAAACTCTTCAAACTTATTGACAACATAATCCAGTTGTTCTGTATCTAAAGCAGGAAACACACCAATCCAGAATGTCTGATTCATCGTGATATCCGTATTTTCTAATCCGCCAGAGACTCTGTATTCAACATCTTCAAAATACGGCTGCCTGGTCAGATTACCTGCAAAGAGCAGGCGTGTGCCTATTTTATTTTGTTCCAGATATTTTGTTAATTCTACTCTTTCAAAGCCACTATCAGCTTTGAGCGTAATAGGAAAACCGAACCATGATGGCTCCGCCTTGTCATGCGACTCGGTCAATTCCAGAAATTTTTTCAGGTTTTTAAATTTAGATTTAAGGTAATTAAAGTTATCATTTCGTTTCTTTATAAATGCAGGTAGCTTTTCAATTTGAGCGAGTCCACAAGCCGCCTGCATATCACTTATTTTCAGATTATAACCAAGGTGAGAATAAGTATATTTATGGTCATACCCCGGCGGTAAAGAACCCAGCTTTTGATCAAATCTTTTTCCACATGTGTTATCACAACCAGGCTTACAATAACAGTCGCGCCCCCAATCACGGAAAGATTCAGCAATTACCATAAGCTCAGGGTTATTACTGAATACTGCACCCCCTTCTCCCATCGTAATGTGATGCGCAGGATAGAAACTACACGTTGCTATATCGCCATATGTACCAACATGCTTACCATTAAATTTTGCCCCGAGCGCATCACAACAATCCTCGACCAGCCATAAATTATGCTTTTCACATATAGCCTTTATTTTTCCTAGATCATATGGGTTGCCAAGTGTATGAGCCAGCATAATTGCCTTTGTTTTTAACGTAATAGCCTCTTCGATCAAATCAACATTTACATTATGTGTACCAAGGTCTACATCCACAAAAACCGGGATAGCACCAAATTGAATGATAGGATTTACAGTTGTTGGGAACCCTGCTGCAACAGTAATAACCTCATCGCCTTTTTGTACAGCTCTATTACCAAGTTTTTTAGATGTCAGTGCACTAAATGCAACCAGGTTAGCAGATGAACCGGAATTAACTGTTATCAACTGCTTAACACCAATAAATTCGGCAAGCTTTTTCTCAAACTCATCATTAAACCGTCCCGTTGTTAACCAGCCATCAAGAGATGCCTCAACCATATTTTCAATTTCACGGTGATCCAGAACCTTTCCTGATGGTGGAATATAAGTTTCCCCTTCAACATATGGCTGCTCCTGATACTTCAGATCAGCATATTTTTTAACTAACACACCAATTTCACGTCTGATTTCATCTGCTTTCTGCATGTGCCATATCTCTCATAAATTCTTCAATTTCTTTCAGACATTCCCGGTTCATATCGCCCTTATCTAACCAGACCCGATGCCAGGAAATAATTTTTTTCAGGCTTTCACCTAAACTCCAGATTGGAGACCAGTCCAGTCTTGATTTAGCTTTTGATATATCAAGCTTTAAATAACCTGCTTCATGGAGGTTATTATCCTTCTCCAATGTCCAGCTCGATCCCTGCCAAAGATCCGTAACATAATTCAGTATCCACTCAACCGGTTTTACATCGTCTTGATTTGGCCCAAAATTCCAGCCCTCAGAATATAATTCAGGGTTATCAAACAACTTTTCAGCGAGAAGTATATACCCGGATAGAGGCTCTAAAACATGCTGCCATGGCCTGGTTGCTTTTGGGTTCCTTATTACGACCGATTTATCCTTTTCGAATGCACGCAGAATGTCAGGCATCAACCTGTCATCAGCCCAATCACCGCCACCAATTACATTACCAGCTCTAACAGAAGCCAGACCAATTCCCATTTCCTTGTAAAAGGACCTCATATAAGCAGAAGTCACAAGCTCAGCACATGCCTTGCTACTGCTGTAAGGATCATGGCCACCCATTGGATCTGTTTCTCTATATCCCCATACCCATTCTTTATTCTCGTAGCACTTATCAGTCGTGACACTAATAACAGCTTTCAAAGATTTACATTGTTTAGCAGCTTCCAGCACTTTAGCCGTCCCAATCACATTAACTTCATAGGTTTCTATTGGGATTTTATATGACAACCTTACTAACGGTTGTGCCGCCATATGAAAGAGCACATCTGGATTGAACTCGACCACGCTATTAGTGAGTTTTTCCAGATCACGTATATCGCCAATTTCTGAATCAAGCACATCTGCAACAGAAGCTTCTTCAAAAAGGCTTGGTGAAGTTGGTGGCTCTAAAGAATAACCTTTGACCTCAGCACCCATCGAAGCCAACCATAAAGATAGCCAACTTCCTTTAAACCCTGTGTGGCCAGTTATAAATACTTTTTTGTTTTGCCAGAATACTTTATCAATCATGAACTAGTTAATCCCATGACTTCCATGGTGCATCACCTGATTGCCATAATTCTTCCAGATGCGTCTTGTCTCTGAGAGTATCCATAGGTTGCCAGAAACCCTGATGCTCATAAGCCATTAGCTCACCATCCTCAGCCAGACCCATCAAAGGTGATTGCTCCCAAATGCAATCATCGCCAGTAATACGCTTAAGAACTTTAGGCGATAGAACAAAAAAACCGCCATTAATCATCGCGCCATCACCCTCCGGCTTCTCTTTAAAACTTTTAACTCTACCTGCGCTTATATCAAGCACACCAAATCTTCCAGGTGGATATGTTGCGATTAAAGTCGCTTCTTTACCATGCTCTTTATGAAACTTTATAGTTGATCTAATATCTACGTCCCCAACGCCATCACCATAAGTAAAGCAAAATGCTTCTTCATCCTTTATATAATTCGCCACTCTACCAAGGCGACCACCTGTCATAGAATCGTCACCCGTATCTACTAATGTAACTGTCCAGGGCTCTGCTCTTTTCTCATGGACATCCATTCGGTTCTCTTTCATGCAGAACGTAACATCTGACTGATGTAGAAAATAATTAGCAAAATACTCCTTAATCACATAACCTTTATAACCACAGCAAATTATAAAATCATTTACACCATGAGAAGAATACATTTTCATAATATGCCAGAGAATGGGTTTCCCGCCGATTTCTACCATCGGTTTTGGTCGTGTACTTGTTTCCTCACTCAACCTGGTACCTAACCCACCTGCTAAAATAACAGCCTTCATTACAAACACCTTAAACTTAGTATTCTAATTTGATGCGAGAAATGCATCCGCATAAAAACCAGACTCAGAAAGCCCTTTTTCTATAAAATCACGTTTAGCAACTTCTATCATCGCCGGTGACCCACACGCATAAACTTCAAACCCACTCAAATCCTGAAAATCTTCAAGAACAGCGGTATGCACATTTCCGACACGCTCGTTACAGTTTTTTTCATCAGAAAAAACAGGCACAAATGACTTTATTTTAGATGAAGCAAACCAGTCTTGTGGCAGCTTACTATACAATTGATCTAGCCTCTTCAATCCCCAGTAGATATATATTTCGCGATCACACTTACGCAATAATAGATCCTCTACCATAGCCTTAACCGGAGCAAAACCGGTACCACCTGCTAGGAAAATAACTGGATACGATGACTCTCGAACAAAAAAAGAGCCATAAGGCCCTTCTAGTCTCAATAGTTGCTCTTCTTTAATCTCGTGAAAAATCTTCTGGCTAAATCGCCCACCTTCCACAAACCTGACATGTAATTCAATACCATCAGTAGCAACCATGGAATTTGCGATTGAATAACTTCGCCTTTCACCTTGAATGATTAACTGAATGTACTGACCCGGTAGATATTTAAAACTAACTGATGGTGGTAATCTAAGTTTAAGTACCGCAATATCATCACATGGGAAACTGACACTATTAACTTTACAAGGATGTATAGAGGCTTTAATACCGTCAAGTTGCGGGAAATAGTTTGCTTCTATCTCCACATCAGTTATCGGCTTTGCCTGACATGTTAGAATGTAACCTTGCCTGATCTCTTCCTCAGTAAGTATGGACTGACCCTGTTCTACGTCCGCCACTTCACCTTGTAATAATTTTGCTTTACACACACCACAATTGCCCGACAAGCAGCTGTGTTCTAAATGTATACCAGAAGAGATTGCCGCACCGAGAAGAGTATTATCGTTAGAGACACTGTATTCGATGCCTGATGGCTGAATTCGGACGTTATTCGTCATATTCAATAGTTAGCTTCACTTCCTCGCGACGCCATAATAAATTATGAGCATTGTACTTCTGAAGCTCAGCCCACTAGAAGTTAATTAGGAATAGAAGTAATGGTGGAGCTAGGCGGGATCGAACCGCCGACCTCAACACTGCCAGTGTTGCGCTCTCCCAGCTGAGCTATAGCCCCAAATTGAAACGCGATTCTATCGGCAATAAAGCATAAAGTCGAGTGTTATTAGGCATTTAGGCGTGATTTAACCACATTTTCGTGATCGACTACTCGACACTCTGCCCCTTTGCTATAAAATCCATCGCCTGATCCAGCCGGGCCAGGGTCTTCTGCTTGCCTAACAGCTCCAGGGTAATATCAATCGAGGGCGAATTACCAGTTCCGGTCACGGCCAGACGCAATGGCTGCCCTACCTTACCAAAGCCTACCCCCAGCTTTTCCACAGTGGCTTCTACAACACCATGAATGGCGCTCGCCCGCCAGTCTTCCAGTGAGGCAAACTGCTGCTTCAGCTCTGCCAGCACTGCTGCGGTGTCTGGCTTAAACTGTTTTTTGGCCGCTTTGCTATCGTATTCACTGAAGTCCTCATAGAAGAAACGACTGCTTTCCACCATTTCAACCAGTGTTTTACAGCGCTCCCGGAGCTGCTCCACCACATCGGTCAGTTTGGGGCCATTTTCTATATTGATACCATGCTCCAGCATATAAAACGCCAGCTGCTCTGCCACATAAATCGGATCCAGTTTGATCATGTACTGCTGGTTAAGCCACTGCAACTTCTCGATATTCAGGCTGGACGAAGACTTGTTAATGTCCTTGATATCGAATTTTTCAATCATTTCATCCAGCGTAAATACCTCCTGGTCACCATGGGACCAGCCCAGCCGCACCAGGTAGTTGATCATTGCCTCTGTTAAATAGCCTTCCTCATGGTACTGCATCACGCTCACCGCGCCGTGGCGCTTCGACAGCTTCTTGCCATCCGGCCCGTTAATCATCGGAATATGCGCATATTCCGGGATGTGTGCCCCCAGCGCTTTGAGGATATTGACCTGACGCGGGGTGTTATTTAAATGATCATCTCCGCGTATCACATGGCTGATCTGCATATCCCAGTCATCCACCACTACGGTCAGATTATAGGTGGGGTTGCCATCGGAACGCTCGATAATCAGGTCATCCAGCTGCTGGTTGCTCACCACCACCCGGCCACGTACATGGTCGTTAATCACCACCTCGCCATCCAGCGGGTTTTTAAAGCGCACTACGGTGTCATCCGCCGCCTGCAGACCCTTGTCCCGACAGCAGCCATCGTATTTGGGCTTCTGCTTATTGGCCATCTGCTCTTCGCGCATCTTATCCAGCCGCTCACGGGAGCAGTTGCAATAATACGCATGCCCCTGTTCCAGCAACTGCTGGATCACCTCCTTATAGCGCTCATAGCGCTGGGTCTGGTAATAGGGCCCTTCATCATGCTCCAGTCCCAGCCACTCCATGCCGTCGGTTATGGCATCCACCGCTTCCTGGGTCGAGCGTTCGCGGTCTGTGTCTTCTATGCGCAGAATAAACTCGCCGCCCATTTTTTTCGCATACAGCCAGGAAAACAGCGCCGTGCGGGCGCCGCCGATATGCAGGTAGCCGGTGGGGCTTGGGGCGAAGCGAGTGCGTACTTTCATAATTGAGACCCTGGATATGTTTAAGCGAGCTATTTTGCACTGTCAGCGCCCGGCCCGCCATTGAAAACTGGACAGCGGAACGCTCAAGTAGCATTTTCAGCAAGTGCTGAGGCCGCGTATATCATCAAATACACGTAACAGAATCAAGCCATTCGGTGAATTTATGGGTAATTGAATTATTTTTACTGTGAGGTTTATGCTACATTTCCGCTCATCTAGAAAAACACCTAACATCACACAGCCGCCACATTGCCCGCCCAACCGGGACAACCCGCCATGCCACAAATCAACCACCAACAGTTAACCCGGCAGCTCCAGCAATGGGCCGAAGAACTGGGCTTTCAACAACTGGCGATCAGCGATGTACGTCTCGACGCAGCGGAAACCCACCTGCTCAACTGGCTGCAGAAAGGCTACCAGGGTGAAATGGACTATATGCAACGCCATGGCACCCGGCGAAGCCGTCCGGCGGAGCTCGAGCCGGGCACACTCAGTGTGATTTCACTGCGTATGGACTATTTCCCGGCAGATGCCACGGCTATCAAGTCCGTATTGAGTAAAGCCGATCTGGGGCTGATCTCCCGCTATGCCACTGGCCGCGATTACCACAAGCTGATTCGCAAGCGGCTGCAGAAACTGGTGGATAAAATGCAGGCCGAGATAGGCGCGTTTGGCTACCGGGTATTTACCGACAGCGCACCGGTGCTGGAAAAAGCACTGGCGGAAAAAGCCGGCCTCGGCTGGATTGGCAAACACACCAACGTTATCAATCGCCACGCCGGCTCCTGGTTTTTTCTCGGCGAAATCTACACCGACCTGCCACTGCCGGTAAACGAATCCCCGGCTGAAAACCACTGCGGTAGCTGCCAGGCCTGCATCGACATCTGCCCCACCCGAGCCATAGTCGCCCCCTACCAGCTGGATGCACGACGCTGTATTTCCTACCTCACCATCGAGCTTAAATCCGCGATTCCCGTCGAGTTTCGCAAAGCCATCGGCAACCATATCTATGGCTGCGACGACTGCCAGCTGGTGTGCCCGTGGAACCGCTTTTCCAGGCATACCGATGAAAAGGATTTCGCAGTGCGCCATGGCCTGGATGCACCCGAGCTATTGCAGTTATTCGCATGGAGTGAAAACGAGTTCCTGCAGAAAATGGAAGGTTCCGCCATTCGCCGCATTGGTTATATGCAATGGCTTAGAAACATTGCAGTGGCGATTGGCAATATACCGCCGAGGGATGAGAAACATCGGCAGCAGTTGATACAGGCACTTAAAGATAAACGCACCGCTGTAAACGAGATGGTGCAGGAGCATATCGACTGGGCGCTGGGAGAACTGCAAAAGTGACAGTCCGCACTAAAGTGCAGGAGCACTTTAGCGGACTACAAATCAATCTTCTTCGCTTCAACGTCCCTGAAATACACATCCTTACGGAAGTTGATCAGGCCATTGGTGGACGAGTCATGGTGCGTGGCCGGTTCGCGGTGCGACAGGTCCTGCTGGATTTCACCCGCCAGCACCTTGCCGTATTCAACCCCCCACTGGTCGAAGGAGTTGATATTCCACACCACCCCCTGCACAAACACCTTATGTTCATACATGGCCATGATTGCCCCCAGGGTTTTCGGGGTGAGGCGCTCGAACATAATGGTATTGCTGGGTTTATTGCCTTCGAACACCTTGTGCTCGATGACTTCCTCGATCTCCTGGTCACTCTTGCCAGCAGCTTTCATTTCCTCCACCGCTTCGCGGTAGGTTTTACCCAGCATCAGCGCCTTGGTCTGGGCCAGGCAATTGGAAAACAGCACGCGATGGTGCAGGCCCAGCGGGTTCTGGCTCAGGGCGGGAATCAGGAAATCCGCGGGTACCGGCTTGGTGCCCTGGTGCAGCAGCTGGAAGAAGGCATGCTGGCCATTGGTACCGGACTGCCCCCAGATAATTGGCCCGGTGAGGTAATTCACCCGGTGGCTGTCACGGTCAATGGTTTTACCATTGCTTTCCATATCCAGCTGCTGCAGAAACGCAGGCAGGCGTTCCAGGTACTGGCTGTAGGGCATAATCGCGTGGCTCTGTGCATCGAAGAAGTTGTTATACCAGATGCCCAGCATCGCCAGAATCACCGGCATATTCTGTTCCAGCGTCGCTTCGGCAAAGTGCCGGTCCATTTCATGGGCGCCTTCCAGCAGGTCTTCGAAATGATCCATGCCCAGGTAGATCGCAATCGGCAGGCCGATGGCCGACCACAGTGAATAGCGACCGCCGACCCAGTCCCAGAATTCGAATACATTATCCGGGTTGATACCGAACGCCGCAGTGGCCTTGTGGTTGGTGCTCACCGCCACAAAGTGCTTGGCCACCGCCGACTCCATTCCCACCAGGTTAACAAACCAGTCACGGGCACTGTGCGCATTGAGCATGGTTTCCTGGGTGGTAAAGGATTTCGATGAAATAATAAACAGGGTGGTTTCCGGCTGCACCAGCTTGAGGGTTTCCACCAGGTGGGTGGCATCCGCATTGGAGACAAAATGCGCCTTGAGGCCACGTTGCGCAAACGGTTTCATCGACTCGCACACCACATGGGGCCCCAGGTCGGAACCGCCAATGCCGATATTAACGATATCGGTGATGCGCTGGCCGTTATAGCCCCGCCACTGGCCAGTGCGCACCTGCTCGGAAAAGCTGCGCATTTTTGCCAGCACCGCATTCACTTTGGGCATTACATCTTCACCATCCACCAGAATCGGCGTATTGGCGCGGTTGCGCAGCGCGATATGCAGCGCCGGGCGGTATTCGGTGCAATTGACCTTTTCCCCGGCATACATGCGATCCCGCTGTTCTTCCACATGGGCAAAACGCGCCAGATCCATCAGGTGCTGCATGGTGGTTTCAGTAATGCGGTTTTTTGAATAATCCAGCAGCAGGTCGCCGAGGCGCACCGAGAATTGCTCAAAACGTTGTGGATTGTCGCGGAACAGGTCGCGCATATGCACATGCCAGATGTCTTCCAGGTGTGCACTCAGTGCCTGCCATTCGGCAGATTCGGTCAACTTACTCATTTATTATCCATTTTAATTGCATAAGGCGCATTTGCGGACGCCGGTGGCCCTGACTCTGTTTTAAGAGTATGTTTATTCGCCATTTTTATCAATCACTTAGACATAAATTATGGATCCGCATCAAGTTTAGCGAGGCGTTTCGCTTTCATGTATAATACCGCGCCTCAGTAAACTTCCGGTGAATAGACAAATGGGCAGTACCGCTAAAAAGCCGATTCAACCTAACGATAAAAAGCTACGCGCACGCGTCAAACTGTTCGGTAATTTACTGGGCAACGTGATTAAAAAGCTCGCTGGCAGCCATGTGTATGACGCCGTGGAAAAGCTGCGCAAGGGCTATATCAGCCTGCGCAAGGTGGATAACCCGAAAAAACGCGCGCAGTTAATGAAGTTTATTGAAACCCTGGATGCGGACACCCTCACCCAGGTGGTACGCGCCTTCAGCATCTACTTCAGCCTGATCAATATCGCCGAGGAAGACTACCAGCACCTGCAGCGCCGCGAGCAGGTGTTTAACGGTAAGTCACTGTGGCTTGGCTCCTTCGACCACACCCTGGAAGAATTCCGCCTGGATGGCATTGATGCCATGCAACTGCAGGACCTGCTGGACCACCTGGCCTATATTCCCGTATTTACCGCGCACCCCACCGAATCCAAACGCCGCAGCGTGATGAATGCACTGCGCCGTATTTTCCTGATCAACGACAAGCTCAACGATATCCGTTACGGCAAGTCACAGCGTGAAGAGCTGACCGAGGAACTGGAAACCGAAATCCAGCAACTCTGGCGCACCAATGAAGTGCGTGAGCACAAGCCCCAGGTACGTGATGAAATCAAGAACGGCCTCTACTACTTCCGCACCAGCCTGTTCAATACGGTGCCACACATCTACCGTAACCTGGAACGCAAGATCGACAAGCACTACCCCAACAGCAGCATCACCGTACCCAGCTTTTTACGCTTCGGCTCGTGGATTGGCGGCGACCGTGACGGCAACCCTTTTGTAAAGCCGGAAACCACCGCCATGGCACTGCGCATGCAGACCCAGGTGATTCTGCAGGAGTACTCCTACCGCGTGATCGAGCTGAACAAGCAGCTGACTCACTCGATTGAGTTGTGCACCCCCAGCGACGCCTTTATGAAGAGCCTGGAGCAGGACGAAAACATCCGCTTTGAAGTCTATGCCGCATCCCCCAATGCCTTCAGCAATGCTCCCTACCGCCGCAAGCTGTCGTTTATGCACTACCGCTTGCAGCAGAACCTGGCACAGGTCACTGCACGCCTGTGCAATGAAAGTGATGAAGGCTATATTCACGCCTACCCATCGGAGCAGGAATTTATTAACGACCTGCAGCTGATTAAAAGCTCGCTGTGCAGCCATGGCGATGAAAACATCGCCAATGGCCGCCTGAAAGACCTGATTCGCGTCGCCGAGACCTTCGGTTTCTTCCTGCTCAAGCTGGATATCCGCCAGGAATCCACCCGCCACACCGATGCGGTAGCGGATATTATGCAGCAGATTGCCGGTACCCCGGATTACCACTCGCTGGATGAAGAAGCCCGGCAGAAACTGCTATCGGAACAGATCGACAACCCGCCACAGTTTGAACTCAACCGCAAACAACTGGATGAGCTGAACCGCGAAACCCTGGATGTGCTCGAGTTGATGGCGAATATGCGCGACGAGATTTCACCCCGTGCCTTTGGTAATTATGTAATTTCCATGACCCACGCCGCCAGCCATGTGCTGGAAGTGATGTGGCTGGCCTCACTGGCGGGCCTGGCGGGTCGTGATGAACAGGGCAACCCCTTCTGCCAGATCCGTATTTCGCCGTTGTTTGAAACCATCGAAGACCTGGGACACATCGAATATGTGCTCAGGGCGCTGTTTGATAACCCGGTATATAACCGCCTGCTGAAAGCCTCGGGTAATCTGCAGGAAGCCATGCTTGGCTACTCCGACTCATGCAAGGACGGCGGCATTATGGCCTCCTCCTGGAACCTGTACGATGCACAGCAGAAAGTGATTCGCCTGACTAACCAGTTCGACATCGACTGCCGCCTGTTCCATGGCCGCGGCGGCACCATCGGTCGCGGCGGCGGGCCAACCCACGACTCCATCCTGTCGCAGCCGGAAGGCACAGTACACGGCCAGATCAAGTTTACCGAGCAGGGTGAAGTGCTGTCCTATAAATACAGCAATATGGAAACCGCTATTTACGAGCTGACCATGGGCGTGTCCGGGCTGATGAAGGCCAGCCGCTCGATTATCTCCGACCAGAAGCCGGTGGCCAAAGAGAATTACCTGAAAACCATGCAGACCCTGACCCGCTTCGGTGAAGCCAGCTATCGCGAGCTCACCGATAACACCGAGGGTTTCCTGGATTATTTCTATGAAACCACCCCGGTGAGTGAAATCGGCCTGATGAATATCGGTTCCCGCCCCTCGCACCGCAAGGCCAACCGCTCCAAGGCCTCGATTCGCGCGATTCCCTGGGTGTTCGGCTGGGCGCAGTCACGCACCACTCTGCCCGCCTGGTATGGCATAGGTACCGCACTGAGCTGCTTTATTGATGGCAATGAGGACAACCTCAAACAGTTGCAGGAAATGAACCGCAACTGGCCCTATTTCAAGGCAATGCTCAACAATACCCAGATGTCACTGTGCAAGGCGGATATGTCCACCGCCAAGGAGTACTCCGACCTGTGTGAAAACAAGGAAACCGAACAACGGGTGTTCAGGATGATTTTCGACGAGCACAAGCGCACCGTGGAGAATATTCTGGCGATTACCGGCAACGAGAACCTGCTGGCCGACACCCCGGCACTGGCCGTATCACTCAAACGCCGTGACCCCTATCTCGATCCACTGAGCCATATCCAGATTCTGATGCTCAAGCGTTTCCGTGATGAGCAGGCTACCGAAAGCGAACAGACCGTATGGCTCAACCCGTTGCTGCGCACCATCAGTGCGGTGGCCGCCGGTATGCGTAACACCGGTTAGCCTCAAAGCCCGCCTTTAACGTGAATTAATGAGTCACGGAAAGGGCGGGTTTGTACGGGTAACCGGTGGATCCGCAACCCATTAAAGTCCGCCAATGAACGCCAGTAAACGCAAATGTGTAGATCTGGTGTTCTGTAATGACCCAGACTGGGTTAAGGAACCAAACCCCGAGATAAATCGACACCGGATGAAGTCGTTGAAGTGACTGCGTAACTGGGCCTGCAAAAAACTATATCTATAAATTTGCGTTTATTCGCGTTTATTTGCGGATATATACACTACGTAGGTTGGGGTGACGCAGGAACCCCAACAATCTAGACCATATTGACTGATGTTGGGGTTCGTTCCTCACCCCAACCTACATCAATTAACGTTCATTTGGGCAAAAAAGGAAAAAAGGGAAAAAAGGGGGAAAAAAGGGAAAAAAGGGGACGCTACCCTTCAAGCAAAAAAGGGGACGCTACCCTTTATTCCACCCTTTATTCCCCTTACCTCAATCTGGGTCAACTCCGAACACCAGCATCAACACATTTGCGTTTATTCGCGTTCATTTGCGGATATATACAGGCATACCCCACTACCCCGGACACCCACCCCAACAAATACGCTATTTTGCAGATTAAATAGCCTCCCCATCTTGCCCTTTCATAAATAACTGCTATTAATAACAGTACAATATAATCATAGACTTACAGCATTTTTATAAGCTGCACTCTAGTCTTTTTCCACAAACCCGACAAGCTGGCACCCAATGAACAGTCTACTTAAACGATTCAACAGCTACTCCATCAAAAAACGCCTGATTATTGCATTTACCCTACCGCAGATTTTTCTCGGCATCTCACTGATCCATCAGCTTGAACAACACCGCTCACTGGAGTTCACCAGTATTTTTATCCTGCTGGTAATGGGGCTCGCACTGGCCGTGTATTACTTTATCCAGGGCAATATTGTGCAGCCCATGTTAAATGCGGTGCAGGACGGGCTGGATTCGGTCGCCACTATCATTGATGAGTTTGCCGTCGATACCCGTAAAAAGGTCAATCTGAAGCTGTCGGACCAGGGCTCGGAAATCGACCAGATTAGCGACAGTTTTACCCGTCTGGCCAGTGAAATGGACGCGATTGTGGAAAAGGAAAAGGAACTGAACTCCGACCTCGAAGGCAAAGCCAGTTTTATTTACGACGTGGTCTCCAAGGCCGCCGAGGGTGATCTGACCTCGGAGATGATGGTGTTCTCAGGCCATGACTCCATCTCCCAGGTGGCTGAAGGTGTACGTACCATGCTGCAGAACCTGAACGACCTGGTGAAACAGGTGCAGCTGTCAGGCATCCAGGTCACCTCCTCCGCCACGCAGATTTCCGCCAATGCCAAGGAGCAGGAAGCCACGGTGGCGGAACAGGCGGCCAGTACCAATGAAATCATGTCCACCATTACCGAGATTTCCGCCACCGGCAAGGAGCTGCTCAACACCATGGAAGAAGTGAAAAACGTGGTGGAAAGCACCGCCGAATCCGCCACCGATGGCCACAATGCGCTGGTCTCCATGGAAAACACCATGGGGCAGATGCAGACCGCCACCGGGTCGATTTCCTCCAAGCTAGCGGTATTGAGTGAAAAGGCGGGCAATATCAACACCGTGGTCACTACCATTAACCGCGTCGCCGACCAGACCAATCTGCTGTCACTGAACGCCGCGATTGAAGCGGAAAAAGCCGGTGAGTACGGCCGTGGCTTTTCCGTGGTGGCCACCGAAATCCGTCGCCTGGCTGACCAGACCGCGGTGGCGACCTGGGACATTGAACAGATGGTGAAGGAAATGCTGTCGGCGGTATCGGCTGGGGTAATGAGCATGGACAAGTTCACCGAGGAAATTAATCGCGGCGTATCCGATGTGGCCACCGTGGGTGCACGACTCACGCACATTATTGATCAGGTACAGGCACTGCTGCCCCGCTTTGAAACCGTTAACGAAGGCACCCGTTTACAGGCAGAAGGCGCAGAGCAGATCAAGGAGAGCATGATCCAGCTGAATGAGATGGCTCAGCAGACCGCGATTACCCTGAAACAGTCCGGGCAGTCGGTGGAGCAACTCAAGGAAGCCGCCCGTGGCCTGCAGGAAGGGGTTTCAAGTTTCAAAGTGACCCACTGATGCTGATTCTGGGCGTCAGTATCGGCAGTGAACAGTATGGCATTGAGGCCATCAGGGTACTTGAAGTGGTGCCGCTGATTACACTGAAAAAAGTGCCGCTGGCAGATGCCAGCATCAAGGGCCTGTTTAACTACCGTGGCCAGCCAACACCGGTGATTGATTTATGCCAGCTGTTTGAACAACGTCCCTGCAGCGACAACCTGAGCACGCGCATTGTGATTGTCAATTATCAGCAGGACTCCGACACACCACGTGCGGTGGGCTTTATTGCCGAACACATTACCGATGTGATGCGTTGCCAGCCGGATGAGATGCGCAACAGCGGCATTACCGACAGCAGCAATGCATTTCTCGGCCCAATCTACAGCGGTAACAATGGCATGGTACAACTGATTGATACCGACAAAATCCTGCCCGAATCAATCAGTCGCCAGCTGCTGCAATCTCTCGAGCAGAATCCATGATGCAGCATTATGACAGGATCATCCAGATGCTGAAAAACGGTATTGGGCTGGATGCCAGCACCATTGGCGAGCGCACCGTGGAAAAAATTCTCACCCAGCGCATGATGGTCTGCAAAATCGATTCAGTCGATGAATATTACCAGCTGTTATGTCGCGATCCGAATGAAGTCAATGAACTGCTCGAATTTGCGGTGATTCCGGAAACCTGGTTTTTCAGAGACACCCGACCCTTCGAGGTGATGTTTCGGCAGATGCAAACCGGGCTGCTTAAAAACCGCCAGCGCCAGTTCAATATTCTCAGTATTCCCTGCTCCACCGGCGAAGAGCCTTTTTCCATTGCCATGCACCTGATCGACAATGGCCTGCCCGAGCAGTGTTTCAATATTGATGCGGTGGACATCAGCCAGCGCGCACTGGACTATGCCGCACAGGGCACCTACGGTAAAAACTCGTTTCGCGGCAATGGCTACCAGCCCTATCAGCAGAAGTACTTTCATCAACAGGGGGAGTTATTCAAGCTGGATGAGTTGATTCATAAAAAAGTTAATTTCAGTCGCCTGAATATTCTACATGGTGATGAACATCGGCGGGAAAAATATGATTTTATACTGTGCCGCAATCTGCTGATTTATTTTGATGTGGCCACCAAATATACCGCCTTTGTTAACCTGGCAAAACTGCTGAAGAAAAGCGGCCTGCTGTTTATCGGCCATTCCGAATTTGGCGCCGTGCCAAAAGATATTTTTAAAAATATGGGCAGTGATTATGCCTTTGCGTTGTGCCAGTACAGTCATCCGGATATTGTTGTCACCCCAGAAAAAAAACGCCCAAACAAAAAACCGCTATTAAAAGCCGTACAGCGAGCCAATTTTGAACACCATATTCGTGCAGCACCAGCAGAAATCAGTGATACGCTCGACAATAACACTGACAAACTGCTGCAACAGGCGGAACGACTGGCCAATGGTGCGCAATACGCCCAGGCGGAACAGATCTGTCAACAACTGATCAGTAAGGATGCCAGCCAGGTACAGGCTTTTTACCTGCTGGGGCTAATTGCCAGCGGCAAACAGGATAGCGAAGTGGCGGAGTCAATGTTCAGAAAAACTATTTTTCTTGATCCCAGGCACTATGAGGCACTGAGTCATTTATCACTGTTACTGGAAAAAAAAGGCGACCGCAAAAATGCCGAACTGTTCAGACAACGTGCCAGCCGAACTCAGTCAAGCTCCCATAACAAAACCTGAGCAAGCCAATGAATTCACAAACACTTAATGACTGCTGGAATAAAATTGGTATATGGGGTGACCAGTCTCCCCGCTGCGAGCGCCTCAAGGATCTTATTCATTGCCATAACTGCCCGGTGTACAGTCAGGCAGGAAGTAGCCTGCTCAGCCGCCCGGCGGAAGGCAACTACCTTGCCGAGTGGCAGACAAATCTCAGTCAACCGAGGCAGCAGGTACAGAACAACCTGAAATCCGCGCTGGTGTTTCGCATGGGTGATGAATGGTTTGCCATAGCATCCCGCTTTGTCAGGGAAATTATTCATTGTGACAAACACCATTCGCTACCCCATCGAAAAAATAACGTATTACGCGGGCTGGTTAATGTACGCGGCGAACTGTTACTGAATATTTCACTGGGTTACCTGTTCAAGGTGAGCAAAAGTGAAATCAATAGCAAGAACACCCGCGAGCGTTATATCGTGATTGATGACAGCGAAGAAAAGTTTGCCTTCCCGGTAACCGAAGTCCGGGAAATTATTCATTACGATGAAAATGAGCTGCAGGCAATACCCTCCACCTTTCGCAAGGACACCAGTGGTTTTATCCGTGGCATTATCCAGCATAATGAAGCAGATATCGCCATACTGGACAGTGATATCGTGTTTACCGCATTGCATAAGAACATATAGATGAGTAATCCTATGCAACCCGTTAACGAATCCATGCTTGATCTGTTTTCCATCGAGGTCGAGACGCAGACAAAAAAAATCGCCAGTGCCTATGAAACATTGCAGACAGCCGGTGATCCTGTGTCGGCCTATGAACAGCTGATTAATGCGAGCCGGGCAATCAGGGGCGCCGCCAAGCTGGTACACGTTGATATTGCGCTTCGTTTGACTGACAAGCTGGAAAGCACCCTGTCGCAGTTACAGGCCATAGCCCACCCAGCGGACGAACAACTGGCACAGGCAATCAGCAACAGCACCGAACTGCTCAAACAGATTGCCAGCCTGGATGCAGCTGCCCTGAATCAACCGGCGCAGCCACTGCTGGAACAACTGGAAGCCTTCGGCAAATCACTGGATACACTGCTGGAGAGTACCAATACAGCAGACCCGTCCACAAACTCAACAGACGCAGCGCAAACAACTGACATACCCACTGATCCCCAGCACAGCAGCGAGAGCAAACAAGCGGACACCCCGCAGCCGATTAAATTCAGCCTGGCCGATAATATTGACACGGACATGTATGCACTGTTCCTGGTAGAGCTGCATAACAGCCTCAACACCATTGCCAACAACCTGCTGGAAAGTGAAGACAGCCCGCACAACGACAGCCTGCTGGAAGCCATGATGCGCGCCGCGCATTCAATTAAGGGCGCGGCACGCATGATCGGCATTGATGCCGTGGTCAAACTCGCCCATGCCATGGAAGATGTTTTCGTCGCAGCACAGAAGCACAGCATCAGCTTGCAGAAAAACACCGTTGACCAGCTATTGTTCTGTGTGGATGTATTAAAATCCATCGAAGACACGCCATCTGAACAACTAGGCCAATGGACGCAGCACAACACGCAGATCATTAACCAGTATCTGCAGTCTCTGCGACAAATTCAATCCGGCAAACAGGTTTCACCACCTCAACAGCCGGGAGTGGTCAATACTGATAAAGCTAACCCCACACAAACCACTAAATCCAGAACCATGGATTCCAGTGTGCGCATCAGTGCAGAGCGTATTAACCGACTGGTGGGCCTGGCAGGTGAATTGAGTGTAACCAGCCACTGGGTGCGTGACCACGCCGACTCAATGCTTAACCTGAAGCGCAGGCACAATGATATTCTGGCGCAGATTGACCGGCTGCGTAATCTGATTGACGATGCCCCGCAATCCGAAGTTCAACAACACCTGATCAGTGACATTCAGCATCAGGCGGAGCGTTACCGTGATGCGCTCACCAGCCAGATTATCAGCCTGGATAATTTCGATCGCCGCTCCAGCAGCCTCAGTTCACAGATCAACCATGAAATCATCACCAGCCGCATGCGGCCGTTCAGTGACAGCATCCAGGGTTACAAGCGCGTGGTACGGGATTTATCCTCCACGCTAAATAAAAAAGTCAATCTGCATATCCATGGAGAACAGACTACTGTGGATCGCGACATCCTGGAAAAGCTGGAAGCGCCCCTGAACCATATGATTCGCAATGCCATCGACCATGGCATTGAATCACCGGAAGAGCGCCTGGCTCTTGGCAAGGATGAAACCGGCAATATCACCATCAGCGCCAGCCATCAGGCCGGGCGTTTACTGATTCAGGTAAAGGATGACGGCCGCGGCGTGGATACCGAAGTTATTCGCGAGCAAATTCTCAGCCGCAAGCTGGTGAATGAACAGATGGCAGAAAGCCTGTGCAAATCCGAACTGCTGGATTTTCTTTTCCTGCCCGCCTTCTCCACCCGCAGTGAAGTCACCGAGCTCTCCGGTCGCGGCGTGGGTCTGGACATTGTACACAGTGCGCTGCAGGAAACCCGCGGCAAGCTGCATTGCGATTCACAGCTCGGCCAGGGCATGGAAATCAATATGGAACTGCCACTTACCCTGTCGGTTATTCGCAGTCTGCTGGTCAGTATCAAGGGCGAGCTCTACGCATTTCCATTGGCCAAAATACAGAGTATTTTCAAGGTCAATAAAAATGATATTTCCACCCTGGAAGACAAACAGTATGTCACCCTGGACAATAAACACATCGGGCTGATTCATTGCTCGCAAATTCTTGGTGTCCAGAACAAACACCCTGCCCAGGATGAAATTCCGGTAATTATTATTGGCGACTGGAACAACAGCTATGGGCTGGTAGTCGATGAACTGCTGGGGGAGCGCAGCCTGGCGCTTCGTACCCTTAACAAAAAGCTCGGCAAGATCAAGGACATCAGCGCTGCGGCACTGACCGATGATGGCGAACCTGTGTTGCTATTTGATATCGACGACTTATTACAGAGCATCCAGGACATTATCAATGGTAAGGATCTTTACAAGATTGATGCACAGCAACAGTCTGCCGAAGACAGAAAGCGCGTATTGATTGTGGATGATTCACTCACGGTACGCGAAATCGAGAAAAAGTTGCTGGAATCCCGTGGCTACCTGGTGGACATTGCCATCGATGGCGTAGACGGCTGGAACACCGTCAGAGGCGGCCACTATGACCTGGTTATATCGGATGTAGATATGCCGCGCATGAACGGCATAGAACTGATTAAACTGATTAAGAGTGACGCCGCACTGCGCAGCCTGCCGGTAATGATGGTGTCCTATAAGGATCGAAGCGAAGACAAACAGAAAGGCCTGGAAGCCGGTGCGGATTATTATTTAACCAAAGGCAGCTTCCATGACGACACCCTGATTGAAGCGGTCATTGACCTGATTGGTGAGGCAAGTCATTAGACCATGCGAATTGCGATTGTACACAGTAACCCTGACAGCATAAAACAGCTTGAACAGTTAATAACCGACCTGGGATACAGTATCAGCTGGAGCAGTGAAAGCGGCCAGCAGGCCTTGCAGAATCATCAGCAGGACAAACCTGACCTGTTACTAATCTCACTTGAAATAACCGACATGAGTGGCAGTGAATTAATCCAGCAGATTATGCAGGATACCAGCGCGACCATTATCGCAACCTGCCCTTCAGTTATGGATAACACGGCGAAGGTATTTCAGGCCATGTCCTATGGTGCACTGGATGCACTGTCAGAACCGCACACCAACAATAAAGCCTCCCTTGATGATTTCAAAAGCAAGCTCAGCAATATTAAAAAGCTGCATGACAGCGCCAACCGTGTACCCAGAAGCAGAGGCAAACAGGCGAAATCCAGCACAACACTGGTGGCGATTGGTGCATCCACTGGTGGCCCTGCGGCATTGCTCACGATTCTCAAACAATTACCCGCCAATGCACGCGCCAGTTTTGTGATTATTCAGCACATGGACGATGAATTCAGCCAGGGCCTGGCAAACTGGCTAAATGAACAGACAGAGATTTCAGTCGAGATAGCCCAGCCACACACCCGGCCTGAACCCGGCCGTGCCTATATGGCCGGAAGAAATGACCATTTAATTATCGATGAGGAAGGCTACTTCGCCTATACTCACGAACCGGCTAACTACCCTTACCGGCCTTCGGTTAATGTATTTTTCGAGAGTGCGGTGGCGCACTGGCCAAGCCGCCTGATTGGCGTGTTATTAACCGGTATGGGACGGGATGGCGCAAATGGTCTATTATCCTTCTACAATCGCGGCATGCTGACCATTGCACAGAGCCAGCAAAGCTGCGCCGTTTACGGTATGCCGAGGGCTGCCTGTGAAATAGGTGCGGTCACTAAACAGCTTGATATAAACGAGATTGCCGCGGAAATTCTGCAACAGATAAACTAGTTTCCGCAAAAGCCAGGTCACCAATAACACAATACAACTATAAGTTAAGCACATGAGCGAAAACACATCAGCCGACACAGACGCACAGATTCGTATTTTATTAGTGGATGATCAACCGATTATTGCCGAAGGCATTCGTCGAATGCTGGCCAGTGAATCGGATATGCAACTCACCTACACTGAAGACCCGGCACAGGCGATTGAAAAAGCCGTGGAAATAGATGCCACCATTATCCTGCAGGATCTGGTGATGCCTGATGCGGATGGCATGACCCTGTTACGTTTTTACAAGGCGAACCACGAGACCCGCGATATTCCGGTGATTGTACTGTCGTCAAAAGAAGAAGCCACCACCAAAAGCGAAGCTTTCAGTTACGGCGCCAGTGATTACCTGGTTAAACTGCCCGATGCAATCGAACTGATAGCGCGCATTCGCGCCCATGCAAAGAACTATATTTTACAGAAAGAACGGGACTCGGCGTTTTTTGCCCTGCGCCAGTTAAAAAAACAGCTGGAAACCAGCAATAAAAAATTACAGGAACTGTCCACCAAGGATGGCCTCACCGGCATTGCCAATCGACGCCACTTTGATGAAACCCTGGAAACCGATCTGCAGGACGGCCTAAAAAACAACACACCGGTTTCACTGGTACTGATTGATATCGATTACTTTAAAGACTTCAATGACAACTACGGCCACCAGCTGGGTGACGACTGCCTGAAAGAGGTAGCCTCGCTGTTATCCAAGGCCTGCCTTAACCCACAGGATCTTGCAGCACGTTACGGCGGTGAGGAATTTGTCGCCCTGCTGAGCGGCACCGATGAAGCCCAGGCGCTAAAGGTGGCGGAACGCTTCAATGAAATGCTGGAGCGTACCTGCATTGAACACAAGCACTCAGGCGTAGCGTCGCATATTACGGTCAGTATGGGAATTGCCACCCACGATACCGGCAACAGTTATAAAGCAAAAGACCTGATTGAAGAAGCGGATCGCGCGCTTTACCGGGCCAAGGAAAGTGGCCGTAACCGCGCGGTTCTGGCGTCGAGTTTATCTAATGAAGTGTCGTCAGGGGCGTCCTGAGAAAATTCCGGGAAACCCGGCAAATAGCAGCCTGGCTTACGCGTTTCAGGCCACCTGTACCGGAATCTGATCACTGGTGCGAGCAATGCGATTGTTCTCATCCAGATACACCAGCTTCGGCTTGAACCTGGCGGCTTCTTTCTGATCCATCTGCACATAGCTGCAGATAATCACCCGGTCACCCGGCGAGGCCTGGTGTGCCGCTGCACCATTCACTGAAATCATGCCGCTGCCCGCTTCACCGCGAATCGCGTAGGTGGTAAAACGATTGCCATTGGCCAGATTGTAAATCTGGATCTGTTCGTATTCATGAATACCCGCCTCATCCAGCAACAGGCTGTCAATCGCACAGGAGCCTTCATACTCGAGCTCTGAGAGCGTCACTCGGGCCTGGTGTAGCTTGGCTTTAAGCATTGTCAGCTGCATAAATATTCCTGCGATAGGGGCCTGTGAAAGGGCGATAATTGTTAGACAATCGATTATGAGGGAATTATCCCCTGCAATCAAGTTAAGCCAATTCTAATATAATGGATAGACGACTGTTTTTGCGGGGATTTTCCGCCCATCTGTTAATACATCTGGCATGCACATCGCAACTCAGGCGGACTCGTCTATGCGCAGATTATCAATCAGACGCACCTCGCCCAGCCGCGCCGCCGCCAGCAGCACCGCCTGCCGTGATGGCGCCTCGCTCAAAGCGCCGAGTGGCTGCAGATCCAGGTCACACAGCGCAATATACTCCACCTCGAAGCCCACCTGCTGCAGTCGCTGTTCTGCAGCGGTATGCAGGCTGGTAAAATCCTGCCCCTGTTGCAACTCACCCCGCAACCAGCACAGGGTCTGGTAGAGTTGCGGCGCGAGCTTGCGCGACTCGGGATCAAGGCGCGCGTTTCTCGAACTCATCGCCAGCCCATCCGCCTCGCGCTGGGTTGCCACCGCCACTATTTCCAGCGGCAGGTTCAGGTCATGCACCATTTTTTTTACCAGCAGCAGCTGCTGAAAGTCCTTTTCACCGAAATAGGCCCGTGTCGGCTGCACCAGGTTAAACAGCTTGGCTACCACCGTGGCCACACCGTCGAAGTGCCCGGGTCGGCAGGCACCTTCCAGGGTCTCGGTGACGCCCGGCACACAGACCCGGGTGATCTGCTGCTGGCCATCCGGGTAGATAATCTGTTCATCGGGCAGAAACAGCAGATCCACCCCGGCGGCACTGAGCTGCTGCTGGTCGCGCTGCAGGTCTTCAGGGTAGGCGGCGAGGTCACTGGCCTGGTTAAACTGCAATGGATTAACAAAGATACTCACCACCACCCGATCGCACTGCTGCTGCGCCTGCCTCACCAGCGTGAGATGACCTTCGTGCAGATAGCCCATGGTGGGCACAAAGCCAATGCTTTCGCCCTGCTCCCGCCACTGGCTTAACTGACTGCGCAGCAGGTCAATTCGGCTGGCTACTCGCATCACCTTATGCAGATCGGACATTATTTAAAACTGTGCTGGGCATCGGGGAAAACACCCTGCTTTACTTCGTTAACATACTGCTCGACTGCCTGCTGGATACTGCCGGCCTGCTGCATATAGTTTTTTGAAAAACGTGGAATATGCCCGGCGGAAATCCCCAGAATATCGTACAGCACCAGAATCTGGCCGTCGGTGTCCGCTCCTGCACCTATGCCGATCACCGGGATATTTGCCTGTTCTGTCACCTGCTTCGCCAGGCCGGCGGGCACGCACTCCAGCAATAACAGATCGGCGCCGGCCTGTTCCAGCACCTGCGCATCATTGAGCATTTTTTCCGCCGCATCCGCATCACGCCCCTGCACCCGGTAGCCACCCAGCTTATGCACCCGCTGCGGTTGCAGCCCGAGATGGGCGCACACTGGAATACCCAGCCGGGTCAGGGTTTCCACCAGCTCACGCTGATCCGCGCCACCTTCCAGCTTGACCATATTGGCACCGGCTTCTTTCATAAAGCGGCCAGCATTCTGCACCGCCTGGTCGGTGGTGGCATCGGACAGAAACGGCATATCCAGAATCAGCAGCGCACGCTGCAGACCCCGCGACACCGCCTTGCCGTGATAAATCATCTCCTCCATGCTCACCGGAATGGTGGAATCCAGCCCCTGGATTACCATGCCCAGCGAGTCACCCACCAGCACAATATCCACGCCGTTCTGATCCAGCAGCTGGGCAAAACTCACGTCATAGGCGGTCAGGCAGGCGATTTTCTCACCCCGTGCCTTCATCTCACGCAGCGTGTTGACGGTGATTCGGGAGGGTGCGGAATGTGAACTCATAAGCAGGCCGTTTTAAATAAGTACCGGGTTGGGATTATAGTAGTGTCGACCACTGCGTACCGATTTCAGCTGTTGCAACAGTTGCTGGTAATCATAGTCGTTATTGGCAAAGTCGATTTCAGTGGCATTTACAATCAGCAGGGGCGCGTCATTGTAGTGATAGAAAAAATTCACATAGGCATCGGACAGCCGTTGTAAATAAGCCGCCTCGATAAACCGCTCATGGGACAGGCCACGGTTTTCAATGCGCTGTAACAATACGTCAACCGGTGCCTGCAGATAGACCACCAGATCCGGCACAGGCACATCAATCGTCAGCTGGTCATATACCTGTTCGTACAATGACAGCTCGTCATCATTCAGGGTCAGCTCGGCAAACAGCCGGTCCTTTTCCATAAGGAAATCCGCTATGCGCACCGGGTTAAACATATCACCCTGACGTATCTCCTGCATCTGACGTGCCCGTTGCAACAGGAAAAACAGCTGGGTTGACAGTGCAGCCGCCCGGGGGTTTTCATAAAACTTCGACATAAACGGATTTTCCGCCGCCGCTTCCAGCAGAATTTCACTGCCGAAACTCTTTGCCAGTTTCTTTGCCAGGGTGGTTTTACCCACACCGATCGGCCCTTCAACGACAATAAAGCGCGGCTCGCCGCTGCTTGAGTCAGCCCGGGATTTTTTCTGCGAATTTATCTTGTCAGCATCAATCATTAAACTCACCGATTTTTTTCAGCGGCTGATCCTGCACCGCCTGCAACAGGGTCTGCAGCTCGGCCTGCGCGGGAATATCAAGCTGTGGGGCGATCTGCTGCAATGGCTCTAATACAAAGCGCCGTTTATGTATTTCTGCATGGGGCAGATTGAGCGACTCAGAACTGAGTTGCAGATCACCGTACAGCAGTATATCCAGGTCAATCGTGCGCGCGCCCCAGCGTTTATCCCGCACCCGGCCCTGGGTATCTTCAATGCGCTGTAACTGTTCCAGCAACTGCTCTGCATCCAGTGAGGTGTCAATCGCAATCACCGCATTGAGGTAATCACTCTGCGGTTCATTATCCAGCGTCATTGCCGGGCTCTGGTAAATCGACGAACTCTGTTTAATCTGTGTATCGGGCAGCTCTGCAATCGCCGCCCTTGCCTGGTTTAACTGCTGCTGCGGATCACTCAGGTTACTGCCCAGGCCAATATAAGCCAGGGTCATGGGGCTTTTTTCTTGCCACCACGGGCTTTTTTGGCAGACTTCACCCGCGCAGGTTTAAGCAGTTTTTCCTGCGCGCTGGCATCCAGTGTCTGCAGGCGTGTCCACCATTCACAGCTGTCATCGGTGATTTCACCGGCCTGGCTGCGAATACACATAAAGTCATAAGCGGCGCGGAATTTTTTATGTCCCAGCAACCCCTGTGCACGACGCCCGTGACGGTTTTTAAAGCGATGTTGCAAATGCCAGATATCCCGCGCCACCATGCTGAAGCGTTTGGGAATGGAAATCGTGCGAATCTGTTTCGACAGCACCATTGAACTGGCATTCTGCATCGCAATCGACAGCGGCTCACCCGCAGCCACCAGTTCATCCGCCAGATCGCTGACCGGTCGCCATAGCATGGCGGCAAATAAAAACGCGGGGGTCACCGGCTTGTCCTGGTTAATGCGCTCATCGGTGCTGTGCAGACACAGTTCGATAAAACGGGCAAAACCCTCATCACCCTGTTTAAGCTGCTGATCGGTCTGTTTGAATAAGTATTGCAGCAGGTCATAGTGGCGCAGCAGGCGCAGTGATTCATTCGCCTTGCCGGAGTGAAACAGCTTGAGCACTTCATCGAACAGGCGTGCCGGCGGAATATCCCCCAGCAGATGCCCCAGCTGGTAAATCGGTTTTTCCGACTCCGGGTGAATGCTAAAGCCCAGCTTAGCGGCAAAGCGAATCGCCCGCAGCATGCGCACCGGGTCTTCACGGTAACGGGTTTCCGGGTCGCCAATTAAACGCAGCACACGGTTTTTAACATCCTCCATGCCGGAGGTGTAATCAATAATGGAGAAGTCGGCGATGTCGTAATAGAGCGCATTGACGGTGAAATCACGGCGCCAGACGTCATCCTCGATCTGGCCGTAAACGTTGTCCCTTAGAATTCGCCCGCTGTCGTTGTGCTCACGATCCGGCTCATCAATGTCGTCGATTTCATCCTGGCTGGCGCGGAAAGTGGCTACCTCGATAATTTCACGGCCAAAAAACACATGGGCCAGGCGAAAGCGGCGGCCGATCAGGCGACTGTTGCTGAACAGCTTTTTAACCTCTTCCGGATGCGCGTCGGTGGCCACATCGAAGTCCTTGGGGGCGTGCCCCAGCAGTAGATCGCGCACCCCGCCGCCCACCAGCATGGCGCGGTAACCGGCTTTATGCAGGCGATACAGCACCTTTAATGCATAATCATCGATATTGTCTCTTGAAACGGCGTGTTCGGGACGGGGAATAATAGTGGGCTGGGTCATCTAGAAGTTGATATGTCTTTGATTTATCTGGCTGATTATAACCCGCAGATAGTAGCACAGGAAGGCAAAAGGCATAAGCCTGCAGCGGCCTTTATATTGGCAGGCGTTACAGTAAAATTACTGTAACGCCTGCATGAAGTCGGTCTTCTGTACTGTATAAACCTGTTTCAGTCAGCTAGCTTACAGGTCATAACCGCGCTCTTCATGACAGACAATGTCCAGGCCTTCCAGCTCCTGTTCATCACTAACGCGCAGCCCAACCATTGCTTCAACCAGCTTGAGAATACCCCAGGTGACCACTGCGGTGAAAACAATGGTGGCGAGCACGCCAATTAACTGCACCTTGAACTGCCCGCCCATGCTGTCAATGCCATCGGCAAAACCATAGCCACTGAAAACGCCCAGGCTGGTGGCCGAAAAGACACCGGCCAGCAGGGTGCCCAGAATGCCGCCAACGCCGTGCACCGGGAACACATCCAGTGAGTCGTCAATTTTCAGCACCCGTTGCAGATACTGGGTTGCAGTAAAGCAGACAGCACCCGCCAGCAGGCCAATAATCAGCGCGCCACCCGGCCCAACAAAGCCCGATGCCGGGGTAATGGTACCCAGGCCGGCAACCATACCGGTCACCAGGCCCAGTGCACTGGGTTTGCCAAAGCGCAGCCATTCGATAAACATCCAGGTCATGGCACCGGTGGCAGCAGAAATATGTGTAACCAGTATCGCCATAGCGGCATCACCATTGGCGGCCAGCGCACTGCCGCCGTTAAAGCCGAACCAGCCAACCCAGAGCATACCCGCACCGGCAATGGTCATGGTCATATTATGTGGCGGCATGGCGGTGGTTGGAAAGCCACGCCTTGGACCCAGCACTATCGCTGCGACCAGGGCTGCGACACCCGCAGTGATATGCACCACTGTGCCACCGGCAAAGTCATACAGCCCCATTTGCGACAGCCAGCCACCACCCCATACCCAGTGGGTAACAGGCACATACACCAGCAGCAGCCAGATCAAACTGAACAGCAGCATGGCGGAAAACTTCATGCGCTCGGCAAAACCACCAACAATCAGCGCAGGGGTGATAATGGCAAAGGTCATCTGAAACATCATAAACAGCGACTCGGGGATACCACCTGAGAGGCTTTCACGCTCGACCCCTGACAGCATCACGCGACTGAAATCACCAATCCAGGCATTGCCTTCGCCAAATGCCAGGCTGTAACCAACCACGAACCACACAATGGATGCCATGGCGGCGATTGAAAAGCACTGCATTAATACCGACAGCACATTACGCGCACGCACCAGGCCGGCATAAAACATTGCCAGCCCCGGCAATGTCATAAACAGCACCAGCGCGGTTGCGCTCATGATCCAGGCGGTATCCGCCGTGTTAAGCTGGTCTGCCTGTGCACTGACTGGAAGCAGGCAAAGCATGGACGCCAGGCCTGCAAACTTATTCATTATCGATTTCATTTTCTTATTATTCTCCATCTACGCCTTACCCCATCAATGAGTGCAGGCTACCACTGTCTAGAGTGCTTCTTCACCTGACTCACCGGTGCGGATACGTATCACCTGCTCCAGCTCGGAGACAAAAATTTTGCCATCTCCAATCTTGCCGGTATTGGCCGCATCGCGGATAGTATCGATCACCTGCTCGGCCATAGACTCCTTAATGGCAATTTCCAGTTTAATTTTAGGCAAAAAATCAACCACGTACTCGGCTCCACGGTACAACTCGGTATGCCCTTTCTGACGCCCGAAGCCCTTTACTTCCACCACGGTTATACCCTGTACACCAATCTGTGATAGCGCTTCGCGCACATCATCCAGTTTAAACGGCTTAATGATTGCGGTTATTAATTTCATAAATGGCCCTTTTTCTCAGTCATAAATAATGAATCAAACAGCTTTAATTATTGCACTATGTGCGGAATCGCGCACCATTTTATCAGCCACGGATGATTACCGCAGAATGATCGAAGATTCCCGGGAACAGATGAAAGGTCGGGCAATGGGCCTCAGAAATGATAAGCCAGTCCGAGTTGCAGCAGGTGCAGGTCATTTTCAAGCCTGAGACGGGTGAGTACAAACTCCGTCAGATCGGCTTCCAGCCCCAGCTTGACGTCCATAGCTGACACCTATGTCCAGCAGAGTTGCCGAAGCGGCGTCCGTTAGACTTTCAACCCGATGCATATCATCCATGTCCCATATCGCCACTCCCAGACGCGCATTAAAGTCCAGGCTTCGCTTACTGCCAGACACGGGCCAGTGCCACAGACATAGCTGGTTTTCGGCTTTTGCCAGCACTGTATCAGCACTCAGTTTGTAACCTGCCAGTTATGACATAGAATTTGCCAGCTCATCCGGCAGAGCAAGATTTTTTCTATAGCAATAATCTCTACCGGGGCAGAGAGCTGTCGACCAGCTGGAAACCACCGGATTAACATCAGCTACGCCGAGATTACAACGCCACTACTGACGTATCTACCAAATTCTGTAAATCACTTAGAAATGAGAGTGCAATCACATTTCTAAGGCCCACGCATCTCATATAAATTATATAGATGATTTAAATCCGTCATGGCATCCTGAAAACAACTACAATTGGTGATCAGATAGCCGTTAAAATACAGTATGGTGAATACCGCGAACCTGCTAATTATATGTCTATCACCCATTTTTATTTATATTTTTATGGAGATATTAATGCGCAACACTTTTCATTTTCTATTTATGACACTGGCACTACTGGTTGGCAGCAATACTGTAGTAAGCGCACAGCAGGCTCCGGCCTTTAGCCTGGCCAGCGATAACGGCGAGATAAGCCTGGATCAGTACCGGAATAAAATTGTTTATGTAGATTTCTGGGCCTCCTGGTGCAAACCCTGCCGTGAGTCATTTTCATTTATGAATGAAATGCAAAAAAAATATGCTGACAAAGGTTTACAAATCATTGCTATCAATCTCGATGACCAGCGTTCTGCAGCCAATGCATTTTTAAGCAAATATCCCGCACAATTTAAAGTTGCCTACGACCCACAGGGCACAACGCCGGCAAGCTATGGCGTAAAAGTAATGCCTACCTCGTATCTGCTTGATCGTAGAGGCAATATTATTCTTACCCACAAGGGCTTTAAACAGAACCAGACCAAAGAACTTGAACAGCACATTGTAGAGGCTCTCAAGCAACGCTAAAACACAGATTAACAGCAACATAAAGAATAAACATTGCCCCAGATCGAGCTGCAACAAAAACCCGGGTATTGCATTGGTCAGTTCAGCGCTATGGCCTGCCCCTGTGAAATCCTGCTTGAAAGCGATGACCTTGCCCTGGCAGAAAAAATCACCCAACTGGCCGCAGACGAAGCGCTTCGCATTGAGCACAAATTCAGTCGCTATCGCGATGACAATATTGTTTATCAGATAAATAATGCTGCTGGGCTGTCCGTCACTGTTGACAATGAAACCGCACTGCTTCTGGATTTTGCACAGCAATGCTTCGAACTCAGTGATGGCCTGTTTGATATTACATCCGGCATTCTACGTAGAGTCTGGCAGTTTGATGGCAGCGACCGGATACCTGATGTAGACGCAGTAAATACGCTCTTGCCGTTTATTGGCTGGCAGAAAATCAGCTGGGCAACACCACAGATTAAACTACCCGACGGCATGGAGATCGATCTTGGGGGTATTGGTAAGGAGTACGCGGTGGACTCCACGGCCAAATTACTTGCCCAGCACACGCAACACAGTTTTCTGGTGAACTATGGCGGTGATATCGCCTGTCCAAAACCGCGCCGCAATAATCAGCCCTGGGTGATCGGTGTGGACGACCCGGGGCACACCGGCGAAGCCAGTGCCGGAGCCATCAGTCTGTACCAGGGTGGACTCGCCACCAGTGGCGATGCGCGACGTTTTTTACTCAGGAACGGTAAACGCTACAGCCATATTCTTAATCCGAAAACCGGCTACCCGGTTGAAGGTGCGCCTCGCTCGGTGAGCGTAATTGCCAGTACCTGTATAGAAGCGGGTATGCTCTCAACCTTCGCCATGTTACAGGGCTCACAGGCGATTGGCTTTCTAGAAACACAGGGTGTTAAATTCTGGTGTATCAGCTGAGCCAGGGCACTTCTGAACAGTGCTGATATGTCTCTGAGCCATGCTGTTACAGATATAGTGCAGGCTATTCTGTGCGTTTGAGCCGCACCAGCTGGCGGCGCTGTTTTTTACTCGGCCGACTGTCACTGAAGGGCATACTGGCATTAATGATTTTCATTGACTCTGCCAGCGCGGCACGTTTCTGCTGGCTCTGTTGTGACTCTGTATACAATGCCTGCGCTTCACTTGCGGGGCGGCGCTGCTGATTGAGTCCTTCGATAGTAATCACAAATTCATACTGGCCACGGGTGATTTTAAGTTGATCACCCACCTTCACATTGCGCGAAGGCTTTACCCGCTCACCATTGAGATGCACCTTACCACCACTCACCGCCTCGGCGGCCAGAGAACGTGTCTTGAAAAAACGTGCCGCCCATAACCATTTATCGATGCGTTGCTGTTCAGCTGCGGACATGACCTTTCACACGCCGAAGCAGCAACAGCACTGGCACCAGTAACAACCAGCTGATGGAACCCAGAAAACTTTTCTTTTCTTTCGGTGCTTCTTCAAACACCCCATCGCGGGCTTCTATGGCTTTGATCTGACTGGAGTCATCGGCAACATGCGCTGCCTGCCCACTGTTCAGCGCAACCTTCTGTTGGTCACTTTTAATATCAATTGCGCCCTTACTGACCTTTACAAACAGGCCGTCACTATTAACGTCCAGGCTGCCATCACAGCCATGGGACTGCAGCACGCGAATCGCATACTCTGTGCCGCGCACCCCCACTGTGGCAACCGGCGTGTGCATTTCATAAATGTCCTCGGCCACCTTGCCAATACTGCCGGTAATTTTTTTCACACTGCCTTTAATCAGGCGTAGCACACTGCGATTGCCACCGCGTAACAACTGGTAATCTTCAATGCGCATTTCACTGTTACAACGTAGATCGATCTTGGCATCGTCTATCATGCTCAGGCGAATAAACCCTTCGACACCGGTAAATATTCGGTCCCCCACAAACACCTCACTGCCCAGAACCAGATCACGGCTTTTAAGCTCTTCCGACAGGGCAAACGCCCTTCCCCGTACCTTAATCACCTGCCCCACTGCACTGGGGCCTTTATACACCACCGCCTTGCTATTGCCTGACGTTGGTGTTGGCCTGATACTGCTGGTGTAGGCGGGTAATTCAATGCGCTCACCGGGCAGAATTTTGGTTGAATCGGCACCAACGAAGGCATGGGGATTGGTACGTACAATCTTGCGGATAATTTCCGGCCAGTGCTTTTGCTGATCCGCATAAAGCACCTGCACAATGCTGAAAATACTCTGCCCCGGCTGAACATACAGATAGCGTTTCTCTGTATTGAACTTCGATGCCTGGGCAAACACATGGGCGGAAAAACTCAACAGCAGACACGCAAGTACCAGCATGGGTAACAACTTGAACCTGAAGAGGGACATCGATGACATATAAAGCTCTGCTCAACGAATAAAAATCAATCGGCCAGATCTATCTGGAAACTGAACCAATCATATCAGGCTTTGAGTGCCTGTTAAAAAAATATTGTTTTTCAATTACTTACATATCAAAAAAAGCAAAACCCCTGCTTCAGGGCAGGGGTTTTGTCAGGCTTTCATGCATTATGCGAAATTAGCCCAGCATCTGGTTAATCCGCTTCACATAGGCCGCCGGATCTTCCAGCTGGCCACCTTCTGCCAGCATCGCCTGATCGAACAGAATATGCGACCAGTTCTCGAATTGCGCCTGATCACCCATGTCTTTCAGTTTAACCACCAGTGGATGCTCCGGGTTGATTTCCAGAATCGGCTTGCTTTGTGGCACTTCCTGGCCGGCGGCGCGCATAATCTGCTGCATCTGCAGGCCCATATCAAACTGATCCAGTACCAGACAGGAGGGTGAATCGGTCAGGCGATGGGTAATACGCACTTCCTTTGCCTTGTCAGCGAGCTTTTCCTTCATCATCTCGAGCACACCTTTCATATCGCCTTCGGCTTTTTCCTGTGCCTTTTTCTCTTCCTCGTCCTCGAACTGACCCAGATCCAGGTCACCCTTGGCAATGTTCTGCAGTTTCTTGCCGTCGAACTCGGTCAGGTGCTGCACCAGCCATTCGTCGATACGATCTGACAGCAGCAATACTTCCAGCCCCTTGCGTTTGAATACTTCCAGGTGCGGGCTGTTCTTCGCCGCGTTATAGCTGTCCGAGGTGATAAAGTAAATCTGCTCCTGGCCTTCTTTCATACGCGACACATAGTCTTCCAGTGAGACATTCTGTGTTGCACTGTCATTTTCGGTTGAGGCAAAGCGCAGTAGTTTGGCAATGCGATCCTTATTGGTAAAGTCCTCGATCGGACCCTCTTTCATCACATTACCAAATGCTTTCCAGAAGCTGGCATAGGCATCTGCATCATTCTTCGCCATCGATTCGATCATACCCAGCACTTTTTTCACCGAGGCGGATTTGATCTTATCAATCACCTTATTGTGCTGAAGTATTTCACGGGAAACGTTCAATGGCAGGTCATCGGAATCCACCACGCCGCGAGTAAAACGCAGGTACATGGGCATAATGTGATCCGTGTCGTCCATAATAAACACGCGCTTCACATACAGCTTAATGCCCTGCTTGCGCTCACGCTCGTACAGATCGAATGGTGGATTTTTCGGAATATAGAATAACGAGGTGTAAGACTGGCTGCCCTCGACTTTATTGTGGCTCCATTGCATCGGCTCTTCGAAGTCATGGGCAATGTGCTTGTAGAATTCCTTGTACTCGTCGTCACTAATCTCGCTTTTTGCGCGAGTCCATAAAGCAGAAGCCTTGTTCACCACTTCATTTTCCGTGGCTTGCGCTTCCTCACCCTCTTCATCCGACGCGCTCACTTCTTTGGGCATGGTGATGGGCAATGAAATGTGGTCCGAATAGGTATGAATAATATTTTTCAGACGCCAGCTGTCCAGAAACTCATCTTCACCTTCACGAATGTGCAGAATGATTTCCGTACCCCGGCTGTCTTTTTCAATGGTTTCCAGGGTATAGCTGCCCTCACCGGCAGATTCCCATAACACACCATGTTCTGCCGCAGCACCAGCACGGCGGGTTTTCACCGTGACCTTGTCAGCCACAATAAACGTCGAATAAAAGCCAACACCGAACTGGCCGATCAGGTGCGAATCCTTGGCCTGGTCGCCGGTGAGTGAATCAATAAACTTTTTAGTACCGGAGTTGGCAATGGTACCGATGTTCTCTACCACTTCATCCCGCGACATACCAATGCCGTTATCCGACACGGTCAGGGTACGGGCGTCTTTATCAAATTCGATATGGATTTTGAGCTCGGAATCACCGTCATACAGCTGCTCGTTCGCCAGCGCCTCGAAGCGCAGCTTGTCGCAGGCATCGGAGGCATTGGATACCAGCTCACGCAGGAAAATTTCTTTATTGGAATAAAGCGAGTGAATCATCAGCTTGAGCAGCTGTTTCACTTCTGCCTGGAATTCAAGGGTTTCTTTATAGGCTTCTACCGTCATTACTCACTCCAAAATTGAAACAGAAAATTTGCCTGTAAAAATTGGGGTAGTCGCCTAAATTTCAACCCCCTCATGGGCCAATAATTGTCTTTTTGTATCAATTTGCGTACCGGTGGTGTGCCCGGAAAAGCCGCCAATACCCGCTGCAGACACCACACGGTGGCAGGGAATCACCAGGGGCAAGGGGTTACATCGACAGGCATTGCCCACCGCTCGGGGGGAGCTGCCAAGTTCGGCCGCCACTTCGCCGTAGGTGCGCACCTCGCCCGCCGGAATGCTGCGCAGATAGCGCCAGACCGATTGCTGAAACCTGGTGCCATGGGGGTTTAAGGGCAGGTCAAATACAAATTGCGGGGCTTTCAGATACGCCAGAATCTGCTGCAACGTCTGCTGCAGCAGCGGATCCTCGATGTTCTGCGGTTCAGTGACTGGACTCTGAGCCTGGTCGCCATGATTACCGGCATGAATAAAGTCAATCTCGCACAGCTGGTTATCTAGCTGGCTGATTTTCAGATCAATCAGCGGGGTATGGCAAATCACACTGTTCATGATGTCACCTCTGACTAAACCTCAGGCTGCGTCTCACTCAGACGAATCGACTGCAGTCGTTGCTGGATCACCGCCCGGCGTGCCGCATTTTCAGTGATCGCCAGCAGATGCAGAAAACGCTGCCGCGCATCCTGGTACAGGCCTGCACTCAACAGGCTTTCTGCCGCGCGAAAGGTGGCGGTGTGGTACCAGTGATCATACACCTTCTCCAGTGGAATCGCCGATTTAAGAAACAGATAGGCCGCCTGCTCATACTGCTTCAGCGCATGCAAAGATTCCGCCCGCCAGAACATCAATTCGCGCAATACACGTGAATCGTCCACCTGCAGTGCCAGTGCATCAAACAACGATAAAGCCAGCGGATGCTGTTCCACAGATTGCAGGTCAAACACCACCTGTAAAAACCTGTCGACCTGTTTGCCCTGCAGTGTCTGGCTCTCCAGAATCTCGGCCAGCGCATTGGCCCCGCGCTGGAAATCAGCGCTGAGTATCATCACCCGCGCACGTCGTAATGACCATTCAAACTGATCCTGATCCGCCGGAGGTTGCTGCAGCCCGGCAAACAATGCAGCAGCCTGTTTTACCTGCCCCTGGGAAAGACTGTAATCGATTAACTGATAACGCACCGCCGGGGCAACTGCTGCCAGATCACTAATGTAAGTCGTTTCGGTAAACAGCCGTTTCACCAGCTGCAACGGCTGCTTGTCAGCCACTATCGAATCACTCAGTTGCTGCATTGCCAGCTGCCGCTGGTGCTGCTGCTGTGCCTGCAGCGCCAGTACCGCCAGCAGCGCTCTGGCAGTATAGGGCTGTTTTTTATGCAGGTTATTGGCCAGTGCATACCAGGCATCATCATCGCCACTGAGCAGCCCCTGCTGATTGGCCTGCTGTTGCCCGTGCTGCAGATACAGGGCCCACAGGCTGTCGGCATTCAGCTGCAGGCCACCGATCTGCATCAGCGAATCGCTCAGTTGCAGCTGCGGCTTTGCCAGCAACTGCTCCAGCTGACTCACTGCCTGATCCAGTTGCGCGGTTTCAATCAGCATTAACAGCCGCACATAGTGCAGCAAATCTTCTGCTGCACTGCTTTGCTGTGCCTGTTCAGGTGGCATTTTTGACGCCTGCTGTATGTATTTATCGGCCTGCTGAAGCGCCTGTTTTGCATCTAACTGCTGCGACTTATAACGGGCCAGTAACTGCAGCCCCAGAAATTCGGTGTTGTTGCTGTTTTCCCCAGCCGCTCTTTCCAAAAGACCTGCAGCCTGCTGGTACTGCTGCAACTGCATCAGTAATTCGGCCTGGATAGTGAGCCAGCTGCGACCATCTTCTTCGGCCAGTGCACCGTAATCCTGCTGGTAACGCTGCATTGCCATACGCGCATCACTCAAGTGTGCCTGATTCAAATACACTTCGATAACCAGGCGCCGCCAGTTGGCCAGGGTGCGACTGGGCACCCGTTGCGGTGCCGTCCATAACAGCTCACGCAACTGTTTCAACGCCGCCTCGTAATCTTTTAACTGGATGCGCGCCCTGACCTGCTCGGTTAGAAACCAGTTGCGGTCGGCAGTGGCCACCTTGATGGTATTGAGCTTTTGCCGCTGTGCATCCACCCGCTCGATCAGTGCTTTCCATTGCCGTGTGAAGGCGAGCAGTTCAATCCGTTTCTGTTCCCAGAACAGCCATTCAATCGGCTGGTTCGGCTGATAGTCCGGTTGTTCTCGCTTGATGTAGCTCAGCGCCAGCCCTGGCACCTGCAGCGCCACCAGCTCATCGATATTCTTGAAATGCACCCGGCGCATTTCCTCGATAAAATCTTCCGAACTGCGCACCTGTGATTTATCTGTGGCGGCAGATGCTTTATCAGCGGTGTTCCCATCACCCGTCTGCGCTGCCAGCCAGTGACTGAACAGCAGACTGCAGCTGAATAAAATAACCGCCTGTATTTTCACCATTCTATATAACAATCCATCTCGTATGAGTGATGCACAATACTACCTGCTAAACCCGGTGGATAGAATATGTCTTGTCCCTAACAATGAAGCAACAAAAGCAAAAGAAAACGCGAAACGGTCCGCCAATAAACGCCAATTAACGCGAATGTGTAGATATGGTCATATCATCCGATGAATTTAGCTAGTTCTGGGGTAACCTTCTATACATCAATCTGGTGGAATTATTATTCTGCACCTGAACTACAAACGACAGGCGCGATTCGTTTGACTCACCCTTGATACTTATGTTTATTAGCGTTTATTGGCGGACCATCTCTGTTGCATCTTTGCTATCGGCATCCCTGCCTCCCGCGAAATACCGTACTTCCTGTACATAACCGCTGCCGGCATCCCTGTCTCTCGCGGAATACCGTACTTCCTGTACATAAAAAAAAGGGGCGCAATGGATGCGCCCCTTTTCGGTCCTGCAGGCCAGCTATTTAACGGCTGGCCTAAATATAAAACAGGACTGACTTTATAGCTTCTCTTTGATACGAGCCGCTTTACCGGTACGACCACGCAGGTAGTACAACTTGGCACGACGTACCTTACCGCGACGTTTCACTTCAATTTCACTGATCAGCGGGCTGTAGGTCTGGAATACACGCTCAACGCCTTCGCCGTTGGAAATTTTACGCACTGTGAAGGCCGAGTTCAGGCCACGGTTACGCTTTGCAATCACCACGCCTTCAAAGGCCTGTAAGCGTTCACGGTCACCCTCTTTAACGCGCACCTGTACAACAACCGTATCACCTGACGAAAACGTCGGGATTTCTTTGTTCATCTGTTCCGCTTCAAGCTCTGCGATGATGTTACTCATGGTCTACTCCAATATTTAAATACATTCAGCTGTTGTGCTCGTTAATAAATTCATCCAGCAGC